>Ga0137435_1000203_pt1 | contig 21164 bp, 16 predicted proteins | sample EasRivERMGT100_2_FD_104904 | JGI IMG/M metagenome (GOLD analysis project Ga0137435, IMG submission 104904) | Soil microbial communities from meander-bound floodplain in the East River, Colorado, USA - East River MetaG ERMGT100_2 | ecosystem: Environmental > Terrestrial > Soil > Floodplain ... | reverse complement strand
GATCTCGAAGACCCCGCTCTCGATCGAGCGGCTACTCCGGGAGCGGTTGTTCACGGAGCGGATCAGACTGCCTGAGCCCTACCGGAGCTACTACCAGAGGAAGGTGCCGACCGCGCGCATCGCTCGGCCGCGCCAGCACCAGCTCCGGCTAGCGTTCTAGTGGCGATGGGCGAGCCAGGCCGGCCGATCTACCGCACCGCGACAACATTCTCCGCCCCACAACCGTCTTATCTGGAGTCGAGAACCACGCCGAAGGGTCCGGTCATCCCCGTGACCCGCGCCACGACCGCTCCCGTGGGGCTCACCACCAGCACCTCGCCGCGGCCCCGGATCGTCGCCCAGGCGTTGCCGGTCGCCAGGTCGACCGCCACCTCGCGCACCTCGTCCAGGTTCGAGATCCGCACCTTTGGCGTTCCAGCACGGTCGAAGCAGCGAAGTTCGCCGCCCACTGCGTCGGCCACCCAGATCAAGCCGCGACGATGGTCCACGGCGACGCCGATCGGTCCGGCGAAGCCGCCGACGGTGTCGAGCGCCGTGCCGGCCGGGTTCACCCGGACCGCGACTCCGCGCTCGAACGACGTCACCCAGGCGTCACCGGTCGTGGAGTCGACCGCGACCCGCGAAGGCCGCTGCATCGAGCGGGTCCAGCGCAGCCCGCCGTCGGGAGAGAACAGCTTGAGCTCCGCGGCGCCGTTGCCGCACACCCAGACCGCGCGGTCCCGCGGGTCGACCGCGACCCCGGTGGGCAGGGTGATGGGCCCGATCGCACCCGGCGCCGCGGCGCCGCCGGCCGCTGCGAAGTGGGCGACATCCTGGCGCAGCTCGTCGGTGACCCAGGCGCTGCCGTCCACGGGGTCGACGGCAATGCCCGAGGGTCGGGAGAGGTTGGTCTCCACCCGCCGCGTTCCGGTCACGGGATTGAACTTCGTCACCGAGGCGGCGAACGGGTCCGTCACCCAGATCGAGCCGTCCCGGGGATCGAGCGCGATGCCGGCCGGCGAATCGAAACCGGTCACGGTGCGCGCGATGTGCCGGCCGTCAGGCGTGAGCGCCAGCACGTAGCCGCCGTCGAAGTCGGCGACCCACGGAACGAGCGTGCCGGGGGTCGCCGAGTCCTCGGCGTAGAGCGGGGAGAGGCCGCGCTCGAAGACATAGTGGAGCCGGTACGTCATGAGCTGGCCATTGATGAGCCCGGTGTCGCGGTGGTTGCGCGTGCCCCGCGGCAGCAGGTTTACAAGCACCTTGAATTCGGTTTCGCCCTGGACGCGGCGCAGCAACCGGTAGCCGAGGAGATCGGAGGTCGGCGTATCGCTCCAGTCGAGCATCACGAGAGCGTTGCCGGCCCGGCTCTGGAAGCCGACCGGGTGGCCTCCGGTCACGGGATTGCCGGGATCGAAGGGGTTCAGGCGCTGGCGATTGCTGCACGCGGGGAGAAGCCCCGCGAGCATCAGAAGCGCAGCGAGAAGGCGACGCGATCGGGTCTGCATTGGAAGCCGACACGGCCAGGCTGGGGCGCACGCACCCACCGGAGGTAGACGCCGAGCACGAGCAGCGCCTCGCCCGTGAGCATGGAGGCGGTGGAGATGTTGTCGTAGCGGCGGGCCTCTTCGTAGAGGCTCTCGATCTCGTCCGGCTCGGTCGCGGTCAGGTACTCCGCATAGGCCGCGTCCGCGTGATTGCGCAGAGGAAAAGCCGCGATCACCAAACCGAATCCCGTGGCCATCGCGAGATAGGAGCCGACGTGCGTGCGGCGCTCCGGCTGGGGCAGCGGGATGCGCTCGAAGGGGGGAGGCTCCTGGGCCTCCAGCGGTCCGGCGAGCGTGGCCGCGATCAGCGCGACCGCGCTCCAGGTGCTAAGCCGGAAGAGTGCTGGTGAAGAGCGCGAGGCGTGACTTGTGGCGATCGGCGGTGCCGCGCGGGATGACTCCCTTGGCAACCGTGCGATCGAGGACGGCGACGGCATGGCGGTACGCGGTCTCGGCCTGTGAGCGGGAGGTGGCTGTGCGCACTGCCTTGAGCGCGGAGCGCATCCGCGAGCGCAGCGCGATGTTGCGCTGGCGGGACTTTTCGTTGGTGCGGACGCGTTTCTCCGCGGACTTGTGGTGAGGCATGAACTCCTCCGGGGGACTCCGTCAGTCGAATCGAGCGAGGTACGGTACGCGTCCCGGAGCGCGACTGTCAACCGTGTTGCCGGGCCTTGCGACCGGGGTGTAGTGTCTCAGCTTCCCGCACTGTTGGCGGGTCGCTTCGGAGACGCCCGTGAGCCTGATCCACGAGAAAGCGCTCAATCTCCCCGCCGTTCCAGGGGTTTACCTCTGGAAGGACGCGCGCGGTGCGGTGCTCTATGTCGGCAAGGCGAAGAGCCTCGCCCACCGGGTCCGCAGCTACCTGGCCCCGGACCTGGCCGACCCCAAGACCCGCGAGCTGATGTCGCACGCCGCCGATCTGGACGTGGTGCTGACCGATTCCGAGGTCGAGGCGCTGCTGCTCGAGTCCAGCCTGGTCCGGCAGCACCGGCCCCGCTACAACATCACGCTCCAGGACGACAAGAGCTACCCGTACGTGAAGGTCACCGTGCAGGAGGAGTTCCCGCGGGTCTCGGTGACCCGCCAGGTCCGCTCGGATGGCGCGCGCTACCTGGGCCCCTATACCGACGTGAAGCACCTGCGTCGCACCCTGCGCGAGATCCGGCGCGTCTTCCCGGTGCGCACCTGCTGGAACTTCGAGGACTACCGGCGTCGCGACCGGCCGTGCCTGTACTACCACATCCGGCGCTGCACCGGTCCGTGCTACTCCAAGTCGGCGGTTTCGCCCGCCGAGTACCGCGGCATCGTGGACCAGATGCTGCTCTTCCTCACCGGGCGCGACGAGGACCTGCTGCAGCGGCTCAAGGCCGAGATGCACGCCGCCTCCGAGGCCCGCGAGTTCGAGGTCGCCGCGCGGCGCCGCGACCAGATCCACCTGCTCGAGAGCGCGCGACGCCCGCAGAAGATGGTGATGCGGACCGGCGGCGACGTGGACGTGGTGGGCATCACCCGCCACTCGGGGCGCGCGGCGGTTGCGGTGCTGATGATGAGGGGCGGGCGCGTGATCGGAAAGGAATCACACTTCCTCGTGGCACACGGCGAGCCCGACGAGGCGACGCTCCTCGAGGCCTACCTGTCGCAGCGCTATCTCCCCGATCCGGCGGTGCCGCGTGCGATCGCGCTCTCCACCGAGCCCGCCTCGCGCGAGGTCACCGCGGCGGCGCTGTCGCAGCGCGCCGGGCGCCGCGTGGATCTGCTGGTGCCGCAGCGCGGCCGGCTGCTGCGGCTGGTGCGCGCCGCCGTGCGCAATGCCGCGCACGCGCTCGAGGACGCCGAGGCGCGTCGTGCCGGTCGCCGCGCCCGGTTCTCGGAGGACGTGCTCGAGCTCCAGCGCGTGCTCGGGCTCGCCGTGCCGCCGTTCCGCATGGTGTGCTTCGACATCTCGAATCTCGGGTCCGAAGGGGCGGTGGCGGCGATCGTCGCCAGCGAGAACGGGGTTGCGCGCAAGGGGCTCTATCGGAAGATGCGCATCCGCCGCCCGGGGCCCGACGACTTCGCGATGATCGCCGAGGCGGTCGAGCGCTACTGGACGCACGTCGAATCGGGGGAGATGCCGCGGCCCGACCTCGTGCTGGTCGACGGCGGGCCCGGCCAGCTGAGCGCGGCGCGCGCCGCCCTCGAGCGGTCCGCCACCACGCCGGTCGCGCTGTTCGGCCTCGCCAAGCGCGAGGAGGAGATCGTGCTCGAGAACGGTCCGCCGCTCCGGCTTCCCCGGCGGAGCCCGGCGCTGCGGGCGCTCCAGCGCCTCCGCGACGAGGCCCACCGTTTCGGTCTCACGTATCACCGCGTGCTGCGGCGTCGTGCGCGCATCGCGAGCGAGATCGACCGCGTGCCCGGCGTGGGCCCCGCGCGTCGCGCCGCGCTGCTCAAGGAGTTCGGCTCGGTGGCGGCGCTGAAGGCCGCGACCGCGGGCGAGATCGCGGACCGCGCCCGCGTTCCGCTGGCGCTCGCGCAGCGCGTGGTCGACCGGCTGGCCGCGACGGGTCACGGATTTGGCGGCGGCTCCGGCGGAGGAACATCGTGAGGCCGCGCGCCGCCCTCGAGCACGAAGTGGAAGGATTCCTCGACGAGCTGCGCACCGGACGCCGGCTCGCCGCGCGCACCGTGGATGCCTACGGCTGCGATCTCGCCGACTACCTGGCCTTCGCCCGCGTGCACCGCCTGTCCCAATGGCGCGAGGCCTCGGCCACCTTCGCGGACGCCTATTTCGCCACCCTCCACCGGCGCGGTCTGGCGGCGGCGACCGTCGGCCGGAGACGCTCCGCGCTCCGCGGCTTCCACGGCTACCTCGTGCGGCGCGGCGAGCTCGGCACCGATCCGCTCGTCCACCTGCCGGCGGCGCGCCGCGAGCGACGGCTCCCGGAGCCGCTGACCGTGGACGAGATGACCCGCCTGATCGCCCAGCCCGAAGGCGAGGGGCCGCTCGCGCTGCGCGACCGCGCGCTCCTCGAGCTCGGCTACGCGAGCGGGCTGCGCGTCTCCGAGCTGTGCGGCCTCACCCGGAACCGCGTGGACTTTAGCCAAGGTGCGGTCACGGTGACGGGGAAGGGGGACCGCGAGCGCGTCGTCCCCTTCGGACGCGCCGCGGCGTCGGCGCTCGGCGAATACCTGGAGCGCGGGCGGCCGGCCCTCGCGCGGAACACGCGGCGCGACGAGGTGTTCCTCAACGCCCGCGGCGGTCCGCTCGGCCGGATGGGCTTCTGGAAGATCCTCCGCGGCCACGCGCGGCGGGCCGGCATCGAGCGCCGCGTCCACCCGCACGTGCTGCGTCACACGTTCGCCACGCACCTGCTCGAAGGCGGCGCCGACCTGCGCGTGGTTCAGGAGCTGCTCGGACACGCTTCCGTCACGACCACGGTGATCTACACGCATCTCGACCGGGCCTATCTCAGGGAAGTCCACCGCACATTCCATCCGCGACCGTGAGGGGGACATGGGGAGTCATCGAATGATCCACAGGAAGGTCATCGCGCTGTCGCTGCTCGCATCCATGGGAATCGCGGGCGCCGCCGACGCCGCGAAAGTCGTGCTGCCGAGGGCTGGCCAGGTGGGGGTCGGCATGCAGGGGCAGTACGGCACCCTGCTCGAGACCGGGGATTACGGGGACCTGTTCTCGGACGGCGCCGGGCTCGCGGTGCGATTGCGGTACCGCATGCGCTACGAGCGCGCGATCGGTCTTTCGTTCGAAGGCCAGACGTTCAATGCGCGGGTGTCGGGCGCGGCGGGCGACACGACGGTCAAGACCCTCAAGCTCATCCTGACCGGATTCGAGATTTACCAGATGTTCGACACCCGCCAGAAGACCCACAAGAACGTGTGCCTCGGACTCGGGATCGCGCAGTCCTCCGCCGAGATCCATACCGGCGAGACCGTCTATCCGGACGACGGGGTGTACGTGAGCATCGGCGCCGGGATCGAGCACTTCTTCTGGGGGAGCTGGGGCTACGACCTGAGCACGCGCTACATGGCGATCTACCAGCACCAGAAACCGAACCACGACTTCCAGGTCTCACTCGGCCTGATCTACTACGCGAGCTACTAGGTGGAATCCCTGCGCATCTCGTTCGAAGGCGCGGCCCGCACGGTGACGGGCTCGCGCCACCGGCTGCGCTTCGGCACGAAGCAGTGGCTGTTCGACTGCGGCCTCTACCAGGGACATCGCGAGGAGGCGGAGCAGATCAACCGCACGTTCCGCTTCGCGCCGGAGGAGCTCGATGCGGTGATCGCCTCGCACGCGCATCTCGATCACACCGGCAACATCCCCACGCTCGTGGCGCAGGGCTTCCGTGGGCGCATCCATGCGACGCCGGCGACCCTCGACCTCTGCCGCGCCATGCTGCCCGACAGCGCGTACCTGATGGAGCGTGACGTCGAGCGCGTGAACCGGCACGGCCGGACCTCGCGGCGCCCGCTCTACCGGCCGGCAGACGTCGAGGCCACGCTCGGGCGCTTCGACTCCCACGCCTACCACGCGCCGTGGTCGCCGTTCGACGGGGTGACCGTCGAGTACCACGACGCCGGGCACATCCTGGGCTCGGCGGTGACGACCTTCGATTTCGCGCGCAATGGGCGGCGCTTCCGGCTCGGCATGGGCGGCGATCTCGGGCGGTCGGCGCGGCCGATCCTGCGCGATCCCGAATTGCCGCGCGGCCTCGATGCGCTCGTGCTCGAGAGCACCTACGGCAATCGCCTGCATCCGGGAGCGGCCGAGAGCGAACGGATGCTGGTCGAGACCGTGCGCCGCACCGCGGACCGCGGCGGCAAGATCATCGTTCCGGCGTTCGCGGTGGGCCGCACCCAGGAACTGGTGGCCACGCTCCACCGCCTGATCGGGGACGGAACCCTGCCGTCGCTGCCGATCTACGTGGACAGTCCGCTCGCGAGCGAGGTGACCGAGGTGTTCCGCCGCCACCCCGAGTGCTACGACGACGCCACGCGAAAGAGCGTGATCGAGAACGGCGGCGCGCCGTTCGGCTTCGAGCGCCTCCACTACACGCGCTCGGCCGAGGAGTCGAAGGCGCTGAACCAGCGCCGCGGGCCGTTCATCGTGATCTCCGCCTCCGGCATGTGCGAAGGCGGGCGCATCCTCCACCACCTGCTGAACGGCCTCGGTGACGAGCGCAACACCGTCGTGTTCGTGGGATTCCAGGCCGAGGGGACGCTCGGCCGACGGCTGCGCGACGGCGCCGAACGGGTGAGCGTCTTCGGCGAACCGGTGCGCCGCCGCGCGGAAGTCGTCGCGCTCGACGGTTTCAGCGCGCACGCCGACCAGGGCGAGCTGGTCGAGTGGGTGGCCCGGCTCGATCCGGTGCCGCGCCGCATCTTCCTCGTCCACGGTGAATTCGAGGCGGCGGCGGTGCTGTCGGAGCGCCTCGTCGAGCGCACCGGGGCCGAAGTGCACATCCCGTCGCTGGGAGAGGAGTGGGAGCTGTGGAACTGACCACCCCGACCCAGTACCAGATCGGGCAGCGCCTGCGGCATCCGCAGTTCGGCGAAGGCCTCGTGGTCGAGGTCCATACCGACCGCGGCCGCGAGGTGCTGGAGGTCGTGTTCGACGGCCAGCTGCGGCGGCTGTCCGCCCAGCGCGAGTGGGAGATCGTGACGCGCGACGAGCCGCCCACCGGGCGTCCGACGCGCGGGTCGGGGCCGTCCGAGAAGGCGCGCCGGCTGTTCCATCCCCAGGGGGAGAAGCTGATCGAGCACTGGCAGTCGGGAGCGGTGTCGTCGGTGGCCGCCTTCGACCTGCGGGTCGAGGCCGAGCGCTGGGCGGGGTGGGCCGAGACCGACCGGCTGGTCTCGCTCGACTCGCTGCGCGGGGTGGAGCGCTTCCCGCACCAGATCCGCGCCTGCCTCAAGGTCATGCGCGATCTCAACGGACGCGCGATCCTGGCCGACGAGGTCGGCCTCGGGAAGACCATCGAGGCCGGCATCGTGCTCAAGGAGTACCTGCTGCGCGGCGCCGTGCGCACGATTCTCGTGCTGGTGCCGGCGTCGCTCTGCGAACAGTGGTGCGCCGAGCTGTGGGAGAAGTTCGAGCTCGACTTCGTGATCTCACGCGGGCCGGCCGGCCAGTGGGGGCGGCATCCGCTCGTGATCTCCTCGCTCGAGACCGCGCGTCACGAGCGTCACCGCCGGCGCGTACGCGGTGCCAACTACGACCTCGTGGTGGTGGACGAGGCGCACCGCCTGCGCAATCACCTCACGCTCGGGTGGAAGTTCCTGAACGACCTGAACCCGCGCTACCTGCTGCTGCTCACCGCCACGCCGGTGCAGAACGACATGCGCGAGCTCTACAACCTGGCGACGCTGGTGCGGCCGGGGGCGGTGGGGACGTTCTCGCAGTTCCGCCGCGACTTCCTCAGCGGCCACGACAAGCGCTCGCCGCGCAACACGCCGCGGCTCCGCACGCTGCTCGAGTCGGTGATGATCCGCACCCGGCGCTCGGACACCAATCTCACGTTCCCGCCGCGCGACGTCGAGACCGTGTGGGTGACGCAGACGCCCGGCGAGCGCGCGCTCTACCGCCAGCTCAGCGACTTCGTGGCCGACGCCGTGCGCGGCGTCCACGGCGCGCCTGGCAAACCCCACTACCTCACGTTGATGGTGCTCCAGAAGGAGATGGGATCGTCGTGGGCGGCGGCGCGTGCCACCGTCGACAAGCTGGCGCTCCATCCCGACGGGCTCGAGCCGAAGCGGCTGCGCGAGTTCTCGCAGCGCGCCCAGACCGTGAGCGGCGCTCCCAGCAAGGTGCGCTCGCTGGTGAAGCTCGTGACTTCGCTCAAGGGCGAGAAGTGCATCGTGTTCACCCAGTTCCGCCTGACGCAGGAGGCCCTGGTCAACGCGCTGCGCGAGGTCGGGATCGAGCCCGCGATCTTCCACGGCGAGCTCGGCTGGCGCGAGAAGGAGGAGGCGCTCGACACCTTCCGCACCACGGCGCCGGTGCTGGTGAGCACCGAGGCCGGCGGCGAAGGGCGCAATCTCCAGTTCAGCCGCATCGTGCTCAACTACGACCTGCCGTGGAACCCGATGCGCGTCGAGCAGCGCATCGGCCGCGTCCACCGTCTGGGGCAGACGCAGCCGGTGCGCGTGGTCAACTTCGTCGCGCGCGGCACCATCGAGTCCTACGTGCTCGAGATCCTCGAGCGGAAGATCAAGATGTTCGAGCTGGTGGTCGGCGAGATGGAGGAGATCCTCGGCGCGTGGCAGCCACAGGGCTCGCTCGAGGACGAGATCTTCAAGCGCTGGACGGAGTCCAAGAACCTCCGCGTCCGGAAGCGCCGCTTCGCCGAGCTCGGCCAGCACCTCGCGGTCGCGCGCCGGCTCTACCAGGAGCAGAAGGACCGCCAGGGCTGGCTCTTCCCGTCGCTGAAGGACGAGGTGAAGGAGGAGAAGACGTGAAGCCCGCGGCTCCCGTGCGCCGCGGAACGGCGCGGCGCGGCGCTCCGCCGGTGGCCAAGCCCAAACCGCCCGCGCGTCCCGATGAAGCCGCCTCGTCGGTGACCTTCGACCTCGAGGCCTGGCGCGGCTTCGTCAAGCGCTGGCTCGAGAGCGAGAGCTGCATCGTGGGAGCGGCCGCCCGCGGCGACTGGGAGGTCGAGCTGCCGGGCGCGCTCCAGCGGCGCTGGCGGCGGAAGCGCATGCGGCTCGTGTTCGATCCGCTGCGTCCGACGCTCCCGCGCGGCGCCTGGTTCGCCGCACCGGGCAGCGGCGCCGGCCGTCGCATCCTGGAGGTCGCCACCGAGGCGCCGTTGTTCACGCGCCGCACCGCGCTCGCCTGCGTGCCGGGTGCTCCCGACGATGGGTTCGCCGGAGTGTGCCGCGTGCGTGGTCTCACCTGGGCGCCGCCGCGTCTCGGTCCCGTGCACTACGAGCGGCGACTCTCGTTCCACGCGCTCGTGACGCGCTGGGGCGGACTGCCGTCGCAGGAGCCGTGGGTGCTGATGATGGACGAGCAGGGCCGCCTGCTCGAATGGGCGCGCGAGTCCGACATCCCCGGCGTGCGGGTGCGGGAGGGGCTCTACCAGATCAGCGACGAGCCGGAGCCCGAGCGTCGTGCGGAATGGGTGGCGACCGCGCGGCGCCATCTCGAGGGATTGCTCGAGGATCAGGAGCGCGCGTGGGAGGCGGAGCTCGCACGCAGCCGCGACGACGAGCTGCAGCGGCTGGGGGACTTCTTCTCCTCGCGCATCGAGGAGGAGGAGGAGCGGCTCCGGCGCCGGACGCCGAACGGCGACGAAGGCGATCTCGAGCGCGGTGACGCCACCTCGCTCAAGCTCGAGTGGGAGCGCCGCGCCGCGGAGGTGCGGCAGCGCTGGGAGCTGCGCACCGAGGTGCGCCTGTGGGGCGTGTGCGAGTGGTCGTGGCCGATGGCGTGGCTCGAGCAGGAGCTCCGCACCGGCGCCGTGCACGTGAAGCTCGAGGCGAGCGTGGATGTCGCGCGCGGTCGCCCGCAGCAGCCGCCCTGCCCCTCGTGCCACCAGCCGGCCGAGCTGCTGGTGCGGTCGCACGGTTCCGTGGCCTGCGAGCACTGCGGATAGGGCGACGGTTGACGGGGCGGCGGATGGCCGGATAAGGTTCCCCGTTCGACAGCCGCTCCCGTCTTGAGGGCGCGGCTGAGATGATTCTGCCAACAGGAGGCGGCACTTGAGCTTGGAAGCACGAAAGTCCGCGCAGCTCGTAGATCCCGGCGCCGACATGCTCGACCGGATCCAGGGTTTCTGGGATCGCTACGGTCGCATCGTTCTCATCGCGGGAGCCGCCGTGCTGGCCGCCGTCCTGCTCGGGTTCTTCACTGTGCGCTCGCGCGCGGCGTCGGAGAACGAGGCTTCGGGGCGGCTCGCCGAGGCGAGCGCCCTCTTCTTCCGCGGCGAGTATCAGCGCTCGATCGAGCTCTCGCGCCAGATCGCGCAGCAGTACGGCTCGACCCCGAGCGGGGTCGATGCCCACCGCCTCGCGGGCGACAACGCCTTCTGGATGGGCGATGTGAAGACCGCGATCTCCGAGTACCGCACCTACCTCGCGCGTCAGAAGTCGGGGATGCTCGCGGATGCGGTGAAGCGCAGCCTCGCCTACTCGCTCGAGAGCGAGAAGCAGTACGCCGAGTCCGCCGGGCTCTACGATCAGCTGGTCGGCAGGTTCGACCGTGAATCCTCGGCCGAGTTCCTGACCGCCGCGGCGCGCTGCCACCTCGCCCTGAATCAGCCGGCCGAGGCCGAGAAGCGCCTCAAGCGCGTCGTCGACGAGTTCGGCGAGACCAGCTTCGCCGAGTCCGCCCGCATCCGGCTCGCCGAGACCGCCACGACCCGGTGAGTGGCCGGTGGCGGGTGTCGCGCCGCGCCTGATTCGGGTCGCCATGCGAGCGGGTGACGCATGAGCACCCCGGCTCCGCGCGTCGATCTCCTGATCCTCTGGCACCACCACCAGCCGGACTACCGCAGTCCGCGCGAGGGCCGCGCGCTGCTCCCGTGGGTGGCGCTCCACGCCTCCAAGGATTACGTGGACATGGCGCTCCACCTGAAGCGCCATCCCGGCGTGCGTGCGACATTCAATTTCGTGCCCTCGCTGCTGGACCAGCTCGACGACTTCGCGGGCGGCGGGCCGGAGACGTTGTTCGAGCTGCTCGCCCGGCCGGTCGAGGAGCTGATCGGGGCCGAGCGGATCGAGCTGCTGTCGCGCTGCCTCTTAGGCCCGTCCCACGCCTTCGAGCGGATGCCCGAGTACCGGCGTCTCGTCGAGCGGGTGCGGCGCTCGCTCGCGGGCGGGGGAGGCGAGACGCTCGGCGAAGACGACGTCTTGAAGCTCGAGATCGGATTCCTGCTCGCGTGGATCGACCCCACGCTGCTCGACGAGCCCGAGGCGGCGGCCGCCGGGGCAAACGATTCGAGCACGACGGCGACGGACCTGGTCGCCCGACGGGACGGGCTGATCGCGCTCCACCGCCGGCTTTCCGGCCGCGTGGTTCCGGAGTACGCCGCGCTCGCTCGCAGCGGTCAGATCGAGCTCAGCGCCTCGCCCTACTACCACCCGATCCTGCCGCTGATCATCGGGACCACGGCCGCGCGGCGGGCGCGCCCCGATCTGCCGCTCCCGATCACGCCGTTCGCCGCCCCCGAGGATGCCGAGTACCAGGTGCGACGGGCGCTCGATCGTCACGCGGGCGCCTTCGGAATGCCGCCTCTGGGAATGTGGCCCGCGGAAGGCTCCGTGAGCCCGGAGGCCGCGGAGATGTTCGCGCAGTGCGGCGTGCGATGGATCGCCAGCGACGAGGGCATCCTGTGGAACTCGCTCGCGCCGGGCGAGCGCCGTCGTGAGTTGCTCTATCGACCGTGGCGCTTCGACACGCCGAGCGGATCGGTCGTGCTGTTCTTCCGCGACCACGAGCTCTCCGATCGCATCGGTTTCGTCTACCAGCACTGGGCGGCCGATCAGGCGGCGGCCGATTTCGTCGAGCGCCTGCGACGGATCGGCCGCGAGCACTCCGGTGCGGGAACCCCGCTGGTCGCGGTGATCCTCGACGGCGAGAACTGCTGGGAGAACTACGCGGAGGATGGCGGACCGTTCCTCGAATCACTCTACCGGGCACTCGAGTCTGCGCCGGACATCCGCACGGTGACACCCCGCATGGTGCTCGAGGAACGCCCCGACCTGGGGCTGCTGCCGCGGCTCCACAGCGGCTCGTGGATCGATGCTGACTTCCGGATCTGGATCGGGCACCCCGAGAAGAACAGCGCCTGGGAGCTCCTGGCGCGCACCCGGCGCGACCTGGCGTCGGCCGGGGATCGCGCCGCCCACCCGGAGGCCTGGGAGTCGCTCGGGAGGGCCGAGGGCTCGGACTGGTTCTGGTGGTTCGGCGACGACCACTTCACATCTGACAAGGCCTTGTTCGACCGCCTGTTCCGCGAGCACCTTCAGGCGACCTATGAGCTCAGGGGTCGTCCCGTCCCGACCTCGCTCATGGTGCCGGTGGCGAACCCTGTTGCCGGGAAGGACGGGGGAGAGCCACTGGGGCTGATCCAGCCGCGGATCGACGGGGTGTCCTCGGAGTTCTACGAATGGCACGGCGCGGTGCGGCTGGAAGCGAACGGCGGCGGCTCCATGCACCGGGGCCCGGCGATCGCCCGCGAGGTGTGGTTCGGCTTCGACCTCGAGAATCTCTACGTGCGGGTCGATTTCACCGGCGAGCTCCCGGGTGCGGACGTGGACTTCGCGCTCGAGCTGGTGTCACCGGTCGCGGTGGTGGTGCGGGTCCCGGGACTCGAACCGGGAGAGCGGAGCGTGCTGCGGGTTGATGCCCAGGGAGAGCAGCCGGTGCCGGGCGCCGAGTGCCGGATCGCCAAGCTGCTCGAGCTCAAGCTCCCGTTCCGCGAGCTGGGGGTGACCGCCGGGCAGAGCGTCGAATGGATCGGGCAGCTCAGGCGGGGCGGGCAGCTGATCGAGACGGTGCCGGCGGAGCGGGTCCGGTTCGAGGTTCCGGACGATTCGTTCGAAGCCTCCATGTGGACCGCATGAGAGGCTCCCGGGGTCCGATCACGACGTGACCCGGCGGACGGTATCGGCCGCGACCATGATCCTCGTGGTCTCCGTGTTGGCAGTGGTGTCGGGCCTGATCCGGGTCCGCGACTACGTCAACGACGATGCGTACATTTCGCTGCGCTACGCGAGCCGCCTGAACGACGGCCGCGGGCTGACCTGGACCGACGGCGAGCGTGTCGAGGGATTCTCGAATCCCCTGTGGGTGCTGGAAGCCGCGGCGGCTGGCGCTGCCGGAATTCCTCTCGTGCCGGCGGCGCGATGGCTCGGTGTAGTCCACCTCGCGGCACTCTGCTTCCTTCTGCTCCGTGCCCGTGTCTGGCCGTGGGTCATGCTTCTGATCGCCACGCACGCCGGGGTGATCGCGTGGAGCGTGGGCGGTCTCGAGACCATGGCCTTCGCGACGTGGCTCGCGCTGGGTTCCTATCTCGCCTGGCGCGCGGCGGAGGAGGGCCGCTCTCCACCGCGAGACGCAGTGGCCGCCGCGGCGTGCTTCGCGGCCGCGGCCCTGACCCGACCGGAGGGACTGGCCGCGGGGCTTCTCGCGCTGTCACCCATGGTCGTTCGCTGCCGGCGCCGCGGTCGCCCGCTGCGGCCGCACGAGATCGCGTGGGTGGCCGCGGTGTTCGCGCTGCCGCTGGTGTCCTACGAGGTGTTCCGCGTCGCCTACTATGGCGACGCGCTTCCGAATGTCGCGTACGCGAAGGGCATGGGGATCCCGTTCGGCCGCCGGTGGGCGAGCGCGATCGAGTACCTCGGCCGGAATGGGGTGCTGTGGGCGCCGGCCGTGGCGAGCCTGCTCGTGGTCATGGTCGGAACCGCCGCGCGGAGCGCCGCATGGGTCCTGCTCCCGGCGGCGGCTCCGTTGGCCGGGATCTTCTTCGCCGCCGGCGACTACATGCCGTTCGGCCGGCTGCTGGTACCGGTCGTCGTGCTCGTGGTGCTTGCCGCGGGTCTCGCGGGACCAGGGCTGCGCCCCGCCTTCGAGCGGCCCGCGGCCTGGATCGTGTGTCTCGCGGCGCTCGCGCAGGGGGCGGCGTTCCTCCTCACGCCGGTGGGGCGTGACTCAGCGGCGTCAGTGGGGGCGCCGGTCGGCCGGTTCCTCGAGCGGAACCTGGCGGCCGGGTCGCTGGTCGCGCTCGCCACGGCGGGCTCGACACCGTTTCACGCGCCATCGCTCCGCTTCCTCGATACGGTGGGTCTCAACGACCGGCACATCGCGCGCCAACCGGTGGGCCCGGTGGTGACGCGGCTCCAGCATGCCTCGGGGCACTTCAAGGGTGACGGCTCGTACGTTCTTTCGCGGCGGCCGGACGTGATCGTGCTCGGTCCGGCCGAAGGTTATTCGGGGAATCCGCCCGATGCCTGGTTCCTGTCGGACTACCAGCTCCTGACTTCGGACGAGTTCCGGCGCGAGTACCGGCCCTTCGATTTCGCGGTTCCGGTGGACGCGCTCGAGTCGCGGCGGCCGCGCGTGAAGGAAGTGCTGCTGCCGGGCACACCGGCGATCCGCTTCGTCGCGTACCTGCGTCTCGATTCGCGAGCCGCCTACGAACTGGCCCGTCACGGCCGTCTGATCGCCGCGCCGTGGGAGGGGAGGCCCGACCGGTGAGTCTCCGCCGGGCCGGACCCCGGGATTCGAGGGTGGGGTAGAAAGCAGGGGGCGGGCGTAGACTGGAAGCCGTTCGGACCGCGGTCGGACCGGGGTCGGAGGTTCAGGTGAAGCGACTGATCGCGGGGTGTTTCCTGGTTGGTGCGGCGGCGTTGGCGGGCTGCGGCGGGCGTCCATTCGTGTCGGGACGGGGACGATGGTGATCGGCATGTGCCCCGGGCGTTGGTGCATGACTGCAGACGAATGGCCAACCTACGAGCTCACGAGCGTGCCCGCCCGGTTCCAGCAGGAGGGGCTGAGGGTGCGCTTCACGCTTCGTGTGCGCGACGACCTCTCCAGCAACTGCATGGTGGGCCCGGTCGCGGACTTGATTTCCCTGCAACGCGTGGACCAGGTTGGGATCAGCGGATCCAGACGCTCTTCACGTTGACGAACTCGCGGAGCCCGGCGACCCCCAGCTCGCGGCCGTAGCCCGAATTCTTGACGCCGCCGAAGGGGAGACGTGGGTCGGAGCGCACGATCCCGTTCACGAACGTGGCCCCGGCCTGGAGTCGTGCGGCGAATGCTTCGCCGCGCGCGGCATCCTGCGTCCAGACGCTGGCCCCGAGCCCGTATCGCGAATGGTTCGCCAGCTCGAGCGCGTGCTCGGCGTCGCGGGCGCGGATCACGGGGGCCACGGGACCGAAGGTTTCTTCGTCGAACGCGGGCATCCCGGGCGCGACGTCGGCCAGCACCGTCGGCCGGTAGAAGGCCCCGCGACCTTCCATGGGGTGACCGCCGGTGACGAGCCGCGCACCGCGCGCGATGGACTCCCGCACCTGGCGGTCCAACTCGTCGCGCAGTTCGAGCCGCGCCAGCGGACCGACCTGCGTGGTGCGATCCAGCGGATCGCCGACTCTGAGCGCTTCGAATCTCCACTGGAGTCCCGTGGTGAACGCATCGGCGACCGACTCCTCGACGATGAACCGCTTGGCGGCGATGCAACTCTGGCCGTTGTTCTGGATGCGTGCGAACACCGCCTCGTCGAGCGTGGTCTGGAGATCGGCGTCGGCGAGCACCACGAAGGGATCCGAGCCGCCGAGCTCGAGCACCGTCTTCTTGAGCGCGGCGCCGGCGCGGGCGGCCACCGCGCGGCCGGTGGGCTCGCTGCCGGTGACGGCGACGGCGTGGATCTCCGGGCGGTCCACGAGGGCTGCGGCGCGGGAGCCGGGAACCAGCAGCACCTCGAGCACCGGGAGCCGCGCAGCCTCGTCGAGCCGCGCCTCGATCGCGACCGCGCAGCCGCTCACGCTGGAGGCGTGCTTGAGGGCGATCACGTTGCCGGCCATCAGCGCGGGCGCCGCGCAGCGGAACACCTGCCAGAACGGGAAATTCCACGGCATCACGGCCAGCACCACGCCGAGCGGCTCGTAGCGCACGTAGCTCTTTTCGGCGTCGGTGGCGACCAGCTCCGGGGCGAGGTCGTGCGCCGCACGGTCGGCGAAGTGGGCGATGCTGCGCGCACACTTGTCGATCTCGGCCTCGGCCTGAACGATCGGCTTGCCCATCTCGAGGGTCGCAATCCGGGCCAGAGCATCGCGCCGGACGGTCATCTCGGCCGCCAGCGTGCGCAGCACCTCGGCCCGCTGCTCGAGAGACCGCGCCGCCCAGCGCCTCGCCGAGTCGACCAGGCTGGTGAGCCGGAGGTCGATCTCCTCGTCGGAGTGCGGGTGCCAGGTCTGAAGGACTTCGCCCGTGGCCGGATTGATCGACTGGATGGCGGCGGCGGAGCTGATCTCGGTTTCGGTCATCGGTTCAAGGATAGAGGGGCGGTTCCAGTGCGCAATGGGGAACTCGCTCTAGAGGCCGCGGTGTTTATCTGCATGTCGCATAAGAAGCATTATGTAAACCTATGCATGAAGCCTGAGCCGGGACCGGTTCGGACGTGGACTCTTGGGCCGGGATCGAGCGAGACCTCTCCCGTCTCCGCGTAATCAGCGGGACGCGATCACCAGATTCAGCAGCTTGTCCGGGACGTAGATGACCTTGCGCACTTCGGCGCCGTCCACGTACTTGTGGACGCGCTCGTCCGCGAGCGCTGCGGCCTGTGCCGCGGCCTGGTCGCTGCCGCGGGCCAGCTCGAGCGTCGCCCGCAGCTTGCCGTTGACCTGGACCGCCACGGTCACGGTCTCGTCGATGGTCAGGGCCGGATCGAAGATCGGCCACGGGTGGTACGCCAGGCTCTGCTTGTGGCCGAGCCGGGACCACAACTCCTCACCGAGGTGCGGCGCCAGGGGCGACAGCAGCAGCACGAACGGCTCGAGCAGCGCGCGCGGGCGCCGGTCGAGCTTCATGATCTCGTTCACGAAGACCATCATCTGGGCGATCGCCGTGTTGAATTTGAGCGCCTCGAGGTCTTCCGTGACTTTCCGGATGGTCCGGTGCAGCAGCCGGCTCTCCTCGAGGGTCGGTTTCTCGTCGGCCATGGCGTGGCTCAGGTGCCCGTCCTCGTCCACGTACAGGCGCCAGACCCGGTCGATGAATCGCGTGATGCCCTCGACCCCGCGCGTGCTCCAGGGCTTGTTGGCCTCGAGCGGCCCGAGGAACATCTCGTAAAGCCGGAGGGCGTCGGAGCCGTACTCGTCCATGACGTCGTCCGGGCTCACCACGTTGCCCACCGACTTGGCCATCTTGATGCCGCTCTCACCCAGGATGGTGCCCTGGTGCAGCAGCTTCTGGAACGGCTCCACGGTGCTCACCACGCCGATGTCGTAGAGCACCTTGTGCCAGAAGCGCGCATACAAAAGGTGCAGCACGGCGTGCTCCGCCCCGCCCACGTAGAGATCGACCGGCATCCAGTACTTCTCGCGCACGGGATCGACGATCTGATCCGGATTCTTCGGATCCAGGAAGCGCAGGTAGTACCAGCACGAGCCCGCCCACTGCGGCATGGTGTTGGTCTCGCGGCGCGCCGGCTTACCGGTCGTGGGGTCGGTGGTGTTGACCCACTCCATCACGTTCGCGTGCGGGCTCTCGCCCGTTCCCGAAGGCTTGAAGTTCTCGGTTTCGGGCAGCCTCACCGGCAGCATGTGCTCGGGGATGCCCTTCGCCTCGCCGTCCACCCACACGATCGGGAACGGCTCGCCCCAGTAGCGCTGGCGCGCGAACAGCCAGTCGCGAAGCTTGTAGTGGACCGCCTTCCGGCCCTTCCCCGCTTTCTCGAGCCACGCGGTGATCGCGGGGATCGCGTCCTTCGGCTTCATGCCGTCGATCGAGAAGCTCCGGTCGGGCGTGGCCGAGTTCACGACCGTGCCCTCGACGTTGTCCGTGAACGCCTCCTGCTCGAGGTCTCCCCCCTTCACCACCTCGCGGATCGGGAGCCGGAACGTGCGCGCGAAATCCCAGTCGCGCGCGTCGTGCCCCGGCACCGCCATGATGGCACCGGTGCCGTATCCCATGAGCACGTAGTCGGCGATCCAGATCGGCAGCTTCTCGCCGTTGACCGGATTGATCGCGTGCCCGCCGGTGAACACGCCGGTCTTGACCTTCTCCTCCTGGCGCTGGAGGTCGCTCTTCCGCGCCGTGGCCGCGACGTAGGCCTCGACCGTCGAACGGTGCTCGGCGGTGGTGACGGCGGACACCAGCGGATGCTCGGGCGCCAGCACCATGTAGGTGGCGCCGAACAAGGTGTCGGGCCGCGTCGTGAAGATGCGCAGCATCCCGTTCACGCCCTCGAGCGGGAAATCCACCTCGGCGCCGATCGAGCGTCCGATCCAGTTGCGCTGCATCTCGAGCGTGCTGTGCGGCCAGTCGACCAGCGCGAGATCGTCGAGCAGCCGATCCGCGTACGCGGTGATCTTGAGCACCCACTGGCGCATCGGGCGGCGGACCACCTCGAAGCCGCCGACCTCGCTCCTGCCGTCGATCACTTCCTCGTTGGCCAGCACCGTGCCGAGCTCCGGACACCAGTTGACCGGCACCTCGGCGACATAGGCCAGGCCGCGCTCGAAGAGCTTGAGGAAGATCCACTGCGTCCAGCGGTAGTAGTCGGGGTCGGTGGTGTTGAGCTCGCGATCCCAGTCATGAGAGAGCGCGCTGCGCTTCATCTGGCGCCGGAAGTTCGCGATGTTCTGAGCGGTGGTGATGCGCGGATGGATCCCGGTCTTGACCGCGTACTGCTCGGCCGGCAGGCCGAACGCGTCCCAGCCCGTGCAGTGGAGCACGTGGTAGCCGTGCATGCGCCGGAAGCGGCACAGGATGTCGGTGGCGAAGTAGCCCTCGAGGTGGCCGACATGGAGCCCGCTGCCCGAGGGGTACGGGAAGAAGTCGAGGCAGTAGAACTTCGGCTTGTCGGAGACGTCCTCGACCTTGAAGGTCTTGTGCTCCTCCCAGTGGCGCTGCCACCGGGGCTCGACGTCGGCGAAAGGATAGCGAGCGGTCATGAGGTGAACCGCGGGGCGCGGGACATTCCGCATCGCCGGGGTGACCGTACTTTGTAGCACATTTGGCAGCGCCCGGCGGAATACGGGTGCCGGACATTCCGTGGGTTGAAATAATGCTCAGCGTCCCCGCACTGGCAGCACCTCGTCGATGTCCTTGCCGCCTCGACCCGCACCTCAACTCATCGGACCATCACCACACGCGTCGTTGCGGCCCACGTCCCAGATCGAACCCGGGCAAAGTAGAGCCCGGCTGGGAGCCGTCCCACGCGTGGGACTCGAATTCCACCCACCCCCTCCGATGGTCCGAACCCACGACGATCGACCAGGCGACCCGACACATCGTAGAGCGAGAGCTCAGCATCCCTACCCAGATTCTCTACCACTAGGCGGGTCTGGCCGCGGGCGGGATTGGGGCTAGTCCGGACTCGAAGCGGCCCCGGCCCGCCATTGGGCACATCCACCGTTCGCACACTCCAGAAGACAACAAGGCTGTCTACCTCCATACAACCGACGATTACCTCGTCAATGCCATCGTTGTTCAGATCTGCGGCCGCAACCTCATAGCCCTTGCCTGGAAGTGGAAGGGGGGCGACGTCGAAGACCCCGTCACCACGATTCGAGAGCAGCAGAACATTCGTGTTCTCGACAACGACAAGGTCGGGCGATCCATCTCCATCGAGGTTTGCCGACTCCACGTCGTTCGGAAAGCAGCACGTTGCCGTCGCCTCTTGCGCCAGAAATGTTCCATCCCCTTGACCACGCCATGCCTGGACATGCTGCTGAATCGTGTTCGCCAAATCGATGTATCCATCTCCGTCCAAGTCACAAACCGCGACTCCGCCACTCCTCCCGATGGAAAGATAGGATTGCGCAAACGAGCCGTGCCCATCTCCGAGGTATAGCCGGTTGGCCCCTCCAGGATTGGCACGCACGATGTCGAGGTGCCCATCCTGGTTTAAGTCGGCCACTGCAGCCGCAATGGCTCCTCCAACGACGCCTAGGCTTAGAGTGTTCTTGGCGAAACGTCCGCCGCCTTGATTCAGCAGTATGGTCATGAGCCCCAGGTAGCCGTCACCAACAACAAGGTCGTCGAGGCCGTCTTCGTTGAAATCACCGACCTCGATGCAGTGGGGCGATTGAGGCAGTTGCAACAACGTGTCCCTGAAGCCCCCGCCGGGAATGTTCAAGAGCACGGAGAGGCCACTCCCTGTCACGACAGCGGCATCCGCTAGCCCATCTTGATTCCAGTCTCCCACTGCAACTTCCTGGCCTCCCGCCCCAATGGTCGCAGGCGGACCCACGGTCAGCCCGCCCGCTCCATTGTTGAGCCAAATCGTCGCAGGAATGGGAGGACTTGTCTGCGGGACCACGATGACGTCCGGCAAACCGTCTTTGTTGAAATCTGCGACGGCGGCTGCAAAGGCCCACGGGGTAAAGTACGTCGTGCGCACGTATGCTGCTGCGGCACCAACCAGGTGTGGCGTCAGCGCCACAATCAGCACTGCGTTTCGCGTGCACAACGATATCCGCATCAGTAGGCCTCCGCCCGGAGGGAAACTGCGAACGTGGTCCCCACGGAGCCACCGGTGCGTGAAATGTCGTACGCGATGGCCTCGCCGTCCGCAAGCCGCAGGGTGATATCTTCACCGAGAAAAGGGCCAAGAGGAGAGCTCGAATCGAGGGTGACGATGACATCGCGATCGTCACCATCGTTCCATTTGATCTGGACGTGAATTTCTCCGGCACTGGCGCTGCTCGCGGTAATGTAGACGGACACGCGGTAGAAACCCGCTGCGCCCGGATCGATCAGGCTGCCAGGGCCAGTTACGGTCTCCTCCGCCGTTGCCAGACGACCAGTAGGCACCCAGGCTTCCCCGTTCCAAAACTGCAAGCCACTGACCTTCCCCCCGGAAGCTGATGCAGCTTGAGTAGCCAGTCCTCTGCTAGCCTTTGCGCAGGAGGACCCATGGCTGGGAACGGCAAGCGGTACACCGAAGAGCAGATCATCGCGATCCT
>Ga0137435_1000199_pt1 | contig 21367 bp, 18 predicted proteins | sample EasRivERMGT100_2_FD_104904 | JGI IMG/M metagenome (GOLD analysis project Ga0137435, IMG submission 104904) | Soil microbial communities from meander-bound floodplain in the East River, Colorado, USA - East River MetaG ERMGT100_2 | ecosystem: Environmental > Terrestrial > Soil > Floodplain ... | reverse complement strand
CAGGTGCGCTGCGTGGTGATCCGCGGCGGCGAGCATTTCATGGCGGGCGGCGACCTGAAGTGGTTCAACGAGCGGCTCGCCACGATCTCCGCCACCGAGATTCGGGTGCAGTTCGAAGGCTTCATCAACGAAGTGCACGCGCTGATCCTCAGCCTGCGGCGCATGCCCAAGCCGGTGGTGGCGAGCGTGAGCGGCGCCGCCGCGGGATTCGGCATGAGCCTGATGATGGCCTGCGACCTGGCGCTCGCCGCGGACAACGCCTATTTCACGCTGGCCTACACGCTGATCGGCACCACGCCCGACGGCGGCTCGACTTACGCTCTGCCGCGCATCGTCGGCCAAAAGAAGGCGATGGAGATCGCGCTGCTCGGCGAGCGCTTCGATGCCGCCACCGCCGAGCGCCTCGGCCTTGTCAACCGCGTCGTGCCCGCCGCCGCGCTCGAGGCGGAAACGCAGAAACTCGCCGCGCGGCTTGCCGCGGGACCGACGGCGGTATACGGCCGCACCAAGGCGCTCATCAACCGCTCGCTGGAGAATTCTCTCGAAACCCAGCTGCAGCGCGAAGCCGAATCTTTCGCGCAGAGTGCGGCGGAGCCCGACTTCGCCGCCGGCCTGCGCGCGTTCATCGAGAAGCGGAAACCCCAATGGAATCGCTGAAGGGCAGGACCCTCTTCATCACCGGCGGGAGCCGCGGCATCGGCCTTGCCATCGCGCTGCGCGCCGCGGCCGACGGCGCGAACATCGTCATCGCGGCCAAGACCGTCGAGCCCAGCCCCAGGCTCCCCGGCACCATCTTCAGCGCCGCGAGAGAGATCGAAGCGGCGGGCGGCCAGTGCCTGCCGGTGCAGTGCGACATCCGCGACGAAGCGCAGATTGCCAAAGCCGTGGCCGCGGGCGCCGAACGCTTCGGCGGCATCGACGTCCTGGTCAACAACGCGAGCGCGATCAGCCTCACCGGCACGATGGAGACGCCGATGAAGCGCTTCGACCTGATGTTCGGCGTCAACGTACGCGGCACCTACGCGGCGTCGCAGGCCTGCATCCCGCAGCTCAAGAAGGCCGCGAACCCGCATATCCTGACGCTCGCCTCGCCGATCAACCTCAAACCGGCGTGGTTCAAGCGCCACGTCGCGTATACCATGGCGAAGTACGGGATGAGCATGTGCGTGCTCGGCATGGCGGAGGAATTCCGCGAAGCCGGCATCGCGGTCAACGCCCTGTGGCCGCGCACCATTGTCGCCACGGCGGCGCTGCAGATGATTCCCGGCGTCGACCCCGGCCGCGGACGCAAGCCGGACATCATGGCGGATGCCGCGCACTGGATCCTCACTCAGCCCGCGCGCGGCTGCAGCGGCAATTTCTTCATCGACGAGGACGTGCTGCGGCGGGCCGGCACCGCCGATTTCGGCAAGTACGCGGTCGATCCGGCGAAGACCCTGCTGCCCGATCTGTTTCTGGATTGACGCGGCGTCGCGTGGAGGCGGCTACTTCCTCTGCGCGGAAGCCCCGGCCTTGTTCGTCAGCTCGATGTACCGCCGCTTTTCGTCGTCGTACTTCGCGTTGATCGTGCTGATCTCTTTTTTCTTCACGTCGAGCAGCGCGGTCTGGTTCTTGATGTCGATCTCGTTGTTCGTGATTTCCTGCTTGAGCTTCGCCGGCAGAGGCTTCTTGACGAAAAACTCCTTTTCCGTGTCCAGTTCCTTGCTGCGCTTGTGTGCGTTTGCGACGCGTTTTTCCGTGTCGGCTATGGCGGCCTGCGCTTCCTTCAGTGCGCGCGCCCGGGCGTCCTCGATGTCCCTTTCGCTCGGATAGGTGGCGAGCAGGGCTGCGTTCTTGCGACGCTCCTCCTTGCCCTTGTCGCTTTCTTCCAGTTTCTTCTTTTGCTCGGCTTCGCGGGCCTGGAGCTCTGCCGGCGATACCGGACGCTCGGCTTTTTTCAACATTCCGGCCTTGTTTATCTCCTGGGTGTCGCGGCCGAGGCACTCGGGAGGAGGTATTTGCGTGTAATAGGTCTTGCCCTTGGAATCGACGCATTTGTACATGCGCTGCTGCGCGGTTGCGGGAGCCATCGCGAGCGCGGTCAGGCACAGGAACATGAATATTTGGCTACGCATGCTGAGTGATCCCATAAAGTTGCCGGTACTCCCTGATCGAGCCTAGATTCTGGCGGAACTCGGCGCTGTCCTGAAGCCATGCCATCAGGTCATCGAGGCTGGCGATGGCGATGACGGGAATGCCGTGGCGCTGCTCGATTTCCTGGATCGCCGAAAGATTTCCCTTGCCGCGCTCCATCCTGTCCAGAGAAATTACCACTCCGGCCGCAGTCGCGCCGTGAGCGGCGATCGTGTCCAGGGACTCGCGCACCGCGGTGCCGGCCGTCAGGACATCATCCACGATGAGCACGCGGCCGGCAAGCGGGGCGCCGATCAGATCGCCGCCTTCCCCGTGACTTTTTGCCTCCTTGCGGTTGAAGGCGAAAGGCACGTCGCGGCCCTGGCGCGCGAGGGCCATCGCGGCGCTGGCGGCGAGCACGATACCCTTGTAGGCGGGGCCGAACAGCATGTCGAATTGCGTACCCGAGGCGAGGATCGCTTTTGCGTAGAATTGCGCCAGACGATCGAGTGCCGACCCCGTATTGAACAGACCGGCGTTGAAAAAGTACGGGGTCGTGCGTCCCGATTTTGTGACGAACTGGCCGAACTTGAGCACGCCCTGCTCGATGCAGAAGGCGATGAACTCCTTGCGAAAATCGGCCATCTGAGAGCGCCCGTGGAGAATTGACGAAATGTTACGCATTATCACGCTCAACCTCAACGGCATACGCGCGGCGCTCGCCAAGGGCTTCCCGCAGTGGCTCGCGCGCCGGCGCGCCGACGTCGTGTGCCTGCAGGAAATCAAGGCGCAAGAAGCCGACCTGGCGGACCTGGCGCTCGTTCCCAGGGGATTTCACGGCCATTATCACTGTTGCTCGACCAAGAAGGGCTACAGCGGCGTCGCGATCTACTCGCGGATCGAACCCGATCGCGTTACCTGCGGATTCGGCAGCCGCGAGTTCGATCCCGAGGGAAGATTCCTGCGCGCCGACTACGGCCGTGTTTCGGTTGTCTCGGCCTATCTGCCTTCCGGCTCGAGCTCGCCCGAAAGGCAGGAGGCCAAGTTCCGCTTCCTCGAGGAGTTCATGCCCGTCCTGAAAAAGCTCAGGGCGAGCGGCCGCGAATTCGTTATCTGCGGCGACTGGAACATCGCGCACAAGGAGATCGACCTGAAGAACTGGCGCTCGAATCGCAAGAACTCCGGCTTCCTTCCCGAGGAACGTGCCTGGCTCACCGACGCGTTCGACGAGCTCGGCTGGGTGGACGTATTCCGTCGCATCGATCCCCGGCCCGAGCGCTACACCTGGTGGTCGAATCGCGGCCAGGCGTGGGCGAAGAACGTGGGTTGGCGCATCGACTACCAGATCGCCACGCCGGGGATCGCGGCGAAAGCGAAGAAGGCCGCGATCTACAAGGCGAGGCGCTTCTCGGATCACGCTCCGCTGACGATAGACTACGACGCGCGGCTGTAGAGGCGAGGCCCGTCTCGGGCGCGTATACAATCGCGCATGCCTTTGTCCTACCTTGAGGTTTTTCGCAGTCCGCGCCTCGCGGTAATCCTCATCCTCGGGTTTTCGTCCGGGCTGCCGCTCGCGCTGACCAGCGGAACGCTCCAGGCGTGGATGACGGTGGAAGGGGTGGACCTGTCGACCATCGGCATCTTCACTCTGGTGGGCCTTCCCTATACGTGGAAATTCGTCTGGGCGCCGGCGATGGACCGCTTCGTGCCGCCTTTTCTCGGACGGCGCAGGGGCTGGCTTCTCGTCACGCAGCTTGCGCTCGCCGGCACTATCGGCGGCATGGCGCTCCTCTCGCCTCGCACCGACCTGGCGTTGCTCGCAGTGCTCGCGATCGTCATCGCGTTTGCCTCGGCCTCGCAGGATATCGTCGCGGACGCCTACCGCACCGACGTCGTCAGCCGCGATCAGCGCGGGATCGCCGGCGCGCTGGGGGTTGTCGGATATCGCGTGGCGATGCTCGTATCCGGGGCCCTCGCTCTGATTCTCGTCGGCGGCTCCGGGTGGATTCCCGCCATCGGATGGCACAACACCTACCTGCTGATGGCCGCCCTCATGGCGGTCGGGGTCGCAGCCACGCTCTTTGGCGAAGAACCGGTCGCGACGGCCCCGCCGCCGCGCACTCTTCGCGAGGCGGTTGTCGAGCCGTTGCGCGAATTCTTTTCCCGGCCGGGGGCCGTCGGGCTCCTCGTTCTGCTCGTTCTCTACAAGCTGGGGGATGCGTTTGCCGGCTCCCTCACTACCGCCTTCCTCCTGCGCGGCGCCGGATTTTCCCTGGACGATGTCGGGTGGGTGAACAAGGGCGTGGGACTTGCCGCGACCATCGCAGGCGTGCTCTTCGGAGGGGCACTGATGGTGAAGCTCGGCCTTTATCGAGCGCTCATGGCCTTCGGCATCCTCCAGGCGCTGTCCAATCTGACCTTCATGTGGCTCGCCCTGGTGGGAAAGAGCTATCCGGTCATGGTGCTTGCGGTGGGTTTCGAGAATGTTTCCGGCGGCATGGGCACGGCGGCGTTCGTGGCCCTTCTCATGGCGCTTTGCGACCATCGCTTCACCGCGACCCAGTACGCGCTGCTTTCTGCGCTGGCTGCGTTCGGCCGCGTCTACGTCGGCCCGGCTGCGGGCTACGCGACGGATCCGAAATACCTGGGGCTCGACTGGGCCACGTTCTTCTTCATCACATTTCTGGTTGCGCTGCCCGGGTTGTATCTAGTGTGGCTGCGGCGCAGGGAAATTGCGTCGGCGGAAACCGCCGCTCCCGTGCCGGCTTGAGCGCGCGCGTGATCCACGTGCCTTTTTGGAGGTAAAGATGGCGGAAGCTGATTTGCACAGACGGCGGCTCGTATTTGCGCTCGCATTTGCGCCCGCTCTCGCGATGGCCCAGGGCGCCAAGGAGGGATTCAAGCCCAAGGTGGGTCAATCCGGGAAGGACGTGATCTGGGTGCCGACCCCGGACAGCGCGGTCGAGCGCATGCTGCAGATGGCCCAGGTGGGGCCGAAGGATTTCGTGGTGGACCTCGGATCGGGCGACGGGCGCACCGTGATCGCGGCGGCGACGAAATTCCGCGCGCGCAGCCTCGGCATCGAATTCAACCCGGACATGGTGGCGCTCTCCAGACAAAGCGCGGAAAGGGAAGGCGTGGCCGACACGGCGAAATTCGTCCAAGGCGACATCTTCGCGAGCGACTTCTCAAGTGCGAGCGTGGTGACCATGTACCTGCTCGACGACCTCAACCTGAGGCTGAGGCCCAAGCTTCTAGAGATGAAACCGGGAACGCGCGTCGCCTCGCACGAGTTCAACATGGGGGACTGGGAGCCCGACGACACTTCCCACATCGACGACCACACCACGTACTTCTGGGTGGTACCCGCCAAGGTCGGCGGAGACTGGAAGCTCGAGGTTGACATCGGGGCAGCCGAGGACGCAGTCCTGAAGTTGAGCCAGAAGTTCCAGAAACTCGAGGGCACTCTCGCGTCGAAATCGAGCCAGCTCGGGTTGCGCAACGTGAACTTGCGCGGGGACCAGATCAAATTCAGCCTCGTCGATTATCGTGGCGTGCTGCGCGAATTTTCCGGCCGGGCGCGCGGCGGTGTGATCTCGGGGTCGGTGAGGGCGGATGGGAAACCCGCCGGGCAGTTTCGAGCGAAGCGGGTTACTCCAAAGTAGCTCGGCAGAAGGTAACGGGGGATTCCCCTTAGCGACGCAAGTCGCGCAGGATCTCCCGCGCCGCATTGTGACCCGGTGCCCCGGTGACCCCGCCACCAGGATGCGCGCCGGCGCCACAGAGATAGAGCCCCCGCACGGGCGAACGGTAGTCCGCGTAGCCGAGCACCGGCCGCGCTGAGAAAAGCTGATCGAGCGTGAGCGCGCCGTGGAAGATGTCCCCGCCGATCATGCCGAACTCGCGCTCGAGATCGAGCGGGGAGAGGATGCTGCGCGCGAGGATGCTCGATTTGAAATTCGGCGCGTAGCGGGTGACAGTCTCGACTATCGCGTCTGCGGCGGATTCCTTGACATCGTCCCAGCTTTTTCCGTTCGGGAGATTCGGGTCGAAGTGCTGGCAGAACAGGCTGGCGACGTGCTTCCCCGGCGGCGCGAGGCTCGCGTCCACGGTGCTCGGAATCAGCATCTCGACGATGGGTTCGCGCGAGAATCCTCCGGTGCGCGCATCGAAGTAGGCGCGCTCCATGTAGGCGAGGGACGGCGCCATGATGATTCCCGCGCTGTGGTGTGCTTGAGCGTACTTGCCGGGCAGGCAGACGAAATCCGGCAGCTCGGCGAGCGCGACGTTCATGCGAAACGATCCCGAGGCGCACCTCCAGCGCTCGATCCGCGAGCGGAATTCAGAATCGAGCGCCTGCGGCTCCACCAATTTCAGATAGAGCAGCTTCGGATTGATTCCGGCGGCGACGGCGCGCGCGTCGATCTCGTCGCCGTTCGCAAGTGCGACGCCGCTCACGCGTCCGTCCTTCACGCGCACCGCCGCGACTTCGGCGCTGGTGGTGATCTCCACCCCACGGGCTCGCGCTTCCTTTTCCATCGCCTGGCTGATCGCGCCCATCCCGCCCAGCGCGTGTCCCCACGTGCCGCGCTTTCCGTTCACTTCGCCGAAGGCGTGATGCAGGAGCACGTAGGCGGAACCCGGCGAATAAGGGCTGGCGAAATGGCCCACCTGCGCGTCGAAACCGAACGCTGCCTTGATCGGATCGCTCTCGAACCAGTAGTCGAGCATCTCGCCCGCGCTGCGCGTGACCAGCTCCCACAGGTCGCGCTGCTCGGCCCGCGACATACACATGAAGCGGCCGCCGAGGCCCAGTACGCGCAGCCAGTCGCGCCAGCCTCCGCCGACGTTGGGCGGGGTCTCCAGGACGAGAGCGCGCAGGCTGTCCGCGGCGGTCTCGATGGTGCGGTAGTAATCGGGCAAGCGCTCTGCGTCGCGCGACGAAAATTTCGTCAACTCTTTCTGTGTGTCGGCGAGGGTCGGGCCGAGCTTGAAGGATCGCCCGTCGGTGAGCGGCAGGAAGTTGGCGAAGGGGCGCTCGACGATCCTGAGGCCGTGCTCGGCGAGCCTCAAGTCGCGCACGACCTTCGGATTGAGGAGGCTTACCGTATACGCGGCGGTGGAATTGCGGAAGCCCGGCGCGAATTCCTCGGTGATTGCAGCGCCGCCGACAACGGCGCGGCGCTCGAGCACACGCACCTTGAGGCCCGCGCCGGCAAGATAGCAGGCGCAGGCGAGGCCGTTGTGGCCTCCGCCGACGATTGCGACGTCGTAACGGTTCAACAGGCTCTCCGGACGCGAGCTATTTCGTGCACATGCTCACTGGGAAAGTATCACCCCCGAACGCCCCGGTCAAAATCGGTGCGATGGTACGCTCGGCGGCGGTCACGCCCGATGTCGCACACTCGAAGACATTTTCCGTGTCCGTGCGCCCTTCAATACGAAGTGTCGGTATTCGTGCCGGTGCCGCCGGCGCTTTCGGACGCGGTAGGGGCACCGCCTCCCGCATCGCTCTCCCTGGACGCCGCAGCGAAGGCATCTGCCGCGATCCCTGCCGCCGCCGTCGCGCCGATGATCCGTCCCGCGGCGTCCACGCCCGCCGGCCTGGCCGCGCCCGCCTGACCCCACGATCCGCTCGCACCCCCACCGGCGAATTCGCCGCCGCCTCCCCGGTACGATTGGCTGTCCGAGGAACCGCTATCCCGGAGCCAGCGATTCCGGTCGGCGTCGCGGTTCGGCGTGGCGAGCTGACTGCGGCGCGAGCGCGTGCCCTTGAGAAGCTCGGCGATGAGGCTGGCCTCGTCGAGCGGTGCCGAAACGAGGTGCGGCGCGTCGGACGACAGCGGCCCGGGCTGCACGGCGTACTTCGGTTTCCAGAACTGCCACCAGGCCGCGGGCGCGGCAAGCGCTTCGATGTGCATGCTCATGTCGCCGCCTGCACCGAGCTGCGTAGTGATCTCATTCATCATCGTCTTGCTCACACGCACGCCGCCCTGAGTTCGGCGCAGGCGCTTGTCCTGCCCGGCCGGTCCCGCATAGAGGAGAAACGCCAACCGACCGAACGACTCGGCCTCCAGCGCCGGGCCGCGCTGCGCCTCGAACAGCAGCAGCTTGGACCCGTACTCGATGTCGCAGCCTGCGGGAGAGCTCGCGCGCTTGAGCAGGCGGTACGTTCCGAAGGGCGTATGGCCCCAGGGACGGAGCGGATCGCAGGCCGCGTTGCCGTGCGCCGCCGCAAGCTTCGGCACCGACGACGCCGCGCCGACGTCTTCGCGAATGCGGTTCATGCCGTCGCTCAGGATGAGCACGGCGCTGCGGTCGCGGCTTTCCGGAACGAGCACCTTGAGATGGAGCATGGCTTTTCTCCCCGCTATGGCTGGCTGAAGAGCTTGAGATAGGCACTGGCCATTTTTCTCATGGAATGCCGGCGCTCGGCGCGCTCGCGCGCCGAGCGCGACAGGCGCCGCCCGAGCCGCGCGTCGGAGAACACGCGCAGCAGCGCTCGCGCGATCGTCCGGGGCTGCCGGTCCGGCAGCAGCAGGCCGCTCTTCCCGTCGGCGATCAATTCCCGCGTGCCGCCGGAATCGTTCGCCACCACGACCAGGCCCGCGGCCATGGCTTCGAGCACGGAATTGGGACAGCCTTGATTCTCGCCGAGCACAAGAGCGACGTCGTAATCAGCGAGGCGCTCGGGAGCGTCGAAGGCTGCACCCGCGACGAACACGCGCCTGCCCAGTTCGGGTTGCACTTCGCGCAGGAATGCTCCTGCGTACGCCGCGTGCCGCTCCTCGACGGGTCCCAGAAGGTGAAGCTCCGCCGACGGATGCTGTTGCCACACCAGGCGCATGGCGGCCACGATCTCGAGCAGGAATTTCGACGGCGCGATGCGCCCGCTCACCACAATGCGGCGAGGCGCCGCCGCATCGCCGTCCCTTTTCCGAGCCGGCAGCGCGACGCCGTTTGCGATCACCGCGGCGCGGGCGTGCATGCCCTCGGGGAGCCGGGCGTGATACTTGAGCACCAGGCGGTTCAACCGTTCGTAGTATTCGCTCTCCGAGTATCCGATCCATTCCTGGAAGGGGCGGGTGGCGCGCATTTCCTCGAAGGCGTAACCGCCGGGAGAAACGTCAAACATGCGTAACGGCGTCTGCGCCAGCGCCTTGGCCAGCAGCAACTTTACCTTCGCGTCCACGTTCCAGAAGCACACCGCCGAAGGCCGGGTCGTCGCGATGCGACGCACGATTGTCTCCGCATGATCGAAGCAGTCGTGAGTGGCGGCGGTCCGAAAGTGCGCAATTCCCGCTGCCCGCAACACCCCCGAGAATGCGTCGGTAGAAGAGTCGCCACACACCGCGATCTCGAATTCCATCCTGCCCGCGAGTTCCCGCGCGAGGTTCACGAGCGAGCGCTGCGCGCCGCCCGCATTGAGGTTGGCGGTGACGAACAGCACGCCGGTCCCGGACGCGAACGCCGGCGCCAGATGGCACAGCGTCCACGCCCGATCGGACGGAAACCCGAGCCAGGCAGGCAGCTTCAGGCGTTGACCGAGCGATGCCTCGACCGCGGAGGCCCATTCGACATCGGGCGCGTCGAAGTCGAGCAGCGTCAGGCCTGGCGAGGCGATCTCGTCCTGCCCGCCCGCGCGGCTCGCCACCGCGGGCAGACCCGCTGCCAGCGCCTCGAGCGTGGCGATGGACAGGCCCTCATAGCGGCTCGTGTTGAGCAGCACGTCGAACGCGGGCAGGCACTGCGCCGCGTTCTCGATGCAGCCTGGCAAACGCACGAAAGGCACTACATCCAGGCGCTGCGCCTGGGCGACGACCGCTTGGCAGGCGAGCATGCCGTCGCGACCGGTGGGGCCTCCCAGGATGACCAAGTACGCCGTACGCCGCGCGAGCATCGCGGCGAGCACGCGCAGCGCCCTGGGGTAGGCCTTCTGCGGCTTGATGCCGCCGATCATGCCGATCACCAAGGCGTCGTGCGCAATGGCCCAACGGCTTCGCCAAGTGTGACGGGCATAGGCGTGGCGCGGCGGCACGCACGGCAGATGCCGCAGCACTGTCACGTGGGACTCCACACCGCTTGCACGCAGTTCGGCCGCGGCGGCCCGCGACACCGTGATGACGCGCGCCGCGTCCGCGACGGCATCGGCAGGCTCGAGCCAGCCGGCCCGGGCGTTGTGCAGAACCGGAACGGGCTGGGCGCCGCCGCGCCCGAGCGCGCGGCGCTCAGGCTGAAGCAGCAGGTGGCAGAGCACCACCGGATTGCCGGTCTCTGCGATCTCGCGGCCCAGAGACTCGAGCTTCGCGAGCACATTCTCGCCATGCAGGCGGACGAGATCTACGCCGGCCGGCGGTGTCCACTCCGCGCGCGCATCGCGCAGCACGATGAGGCGCACCCGGTGCCGCCTCGCGCTGCGCGCCGCCCAATCAAGCACGATGCGCTCGGCTCCGCCGAGCGCGAGGCTGCTGATAGCGGCGGTCAGATACTCCGGTGCCAGTTCGAGGAGTGGCGGCTGGGGTACTGCGCCCTCCCGCAGCAGTACACGCTCGAGGTCTGCATCGTCCGTTCCGGACCGCAACGCGCTCTGCAATGCTTCGATGGCTCCCACGCAGTTACTCGATTATCGCTGTGGGCTCAGGGAATTCTCGAGGTTCCGGAAAGCCTTCAGTCCGCGCGCCGGCTTTTCTCCACGCGGTACACCGCGAGACTGCCGAAGAAGTTGGCGAGCGTCCTGACGGGTCGGCCGCGGTGCAGCGTGACGCGCTCGAGCACGCGAATGCCGTGCCCGGCGCAGAATGAATCGAAATCGGCGATCGTAAACAGATGCACGTTAGGGGTGTTGTACCACTGATAGGGCAGCTCCGCCGACATCGGCATCTTTCCCAAGGCGAGCTGCAGCCGCAGGTCCCAGCGGCCGAAGTTGGGAAAGGAGACGATCGCCTCGCGACCCACGCGCAGCATCTCCAGGACAATCTCCTCGGTGTGGCGCACCGCCTGCAGCGTCTGCGACAGGATCACGCAATCGAAGGACCCCGCATCGAAACCCGCGAGGCCCCGTTCCAGATCGCTCTGGATGACGTTGACGCCGTTTTTCACGCAGGCGAGCACGTTGGCGTCGGCTATGTCGATCCCGTAACCGCGGGCGTTGCGGGTCTGCTTTAGATACTTGAGCAGAAGCCCGTCGCCGCAGCCCAGGTCGAGCACGCTCGAGTCGGGTTTGATCCACGAGGCGATCGCCTGGAAATCGGAGCGGTCCGAGAGCGCGCCCTGCCCGATCATAGGCGCTCGAAGATGCCGTCGAAGTAGGCCCGCACCAGGGCGTGGTAGCGCGCATCGTCGAGCAGGAACGCGTCGTGCCCGTGCGGCGCGTCGATCTCGGCGTAGGAAACGTCCAGGCGGTTGTCGAGCAGCGCCTTGACGATCTCGCGCGAGCGCGGCGGGGCAAAGCGCCAGTCGGAGGTGAACGACACGACCAGGAACCCGGCGCGCGCCGCGGCCAGCGCCCTGGACAAATCGTCGCCGTGCGCGGCCGCGGGGTCGAAGTAATCGAGCGCGCGCGTGATCAACAAATAGGTGTTCGCGTCGAAGTACTCGGAGAACTTGTCGCCCTGGTGGCGCAGGTAGGACTCGATCTCGAAATCGACGTCGAAATGAAAGCCGATCGAGCCCGAGCGCAATGCGCGGCCGAACTTCTCCATCATCGCGTCATCGGACAGGTAGGTGATGTGGCCGATCATGCGCGCAAGGCGCAGTCCGCGGCGGGGCACGACGCCGTGCTGGTAGTAGTCGCCGCCGTAAAAATCCGGATCGGTGGTGATCGCCTGGCGCGCGACCTCGTTGAAGGCGATGTTCTGCGCCGAGAGCCTGGGCGCCGCCGCGACCACGATCGCGTTGCGGATGCGCGAGGGAAAGCCGATGGTCCACTGCAGCGCCTGCATCGCTCCGAGGCTCCCGCCCATCACCGCGGCAAACGAACCGATGCCCAGGCGGTCGGCAAGGCGCGCCTGCGCGTCGACCCAATCCTCGACCGTCACCACCGGGAACGACGAGCCGTACGGCTTGCCCGTCGCGGGATTGACGCTCTTGGGGCCGGTCGAACCGAAGCAGCCGCCGACGTTGTTGACGCCAACGACGAAAAATTTCTCGGTATCGACGGGCTTCCCCGGCCCGATCATGTTGTCCCACCAGCCGACGTTATCCGGGTCGTCGGCGTAGTAGCCCGCGACGTGATGGGCGGCGTTGAGCGCGTGGCAGGCGAGCACGGCGTTGGATTTCGACGCGTTCAGGGTTCCGTAGGTCTCGTAGACGAGATCGTACGAATCGAGCTGCGCTCCGCTCCTGAAGCGCAGCGGCTCGGTGAAATGCAGCGTCTGCGGCCTCACGGCCCCGACCGAGCGCGGTTCGATGTGGTTTCTGGGCGCCATGAAATAAAAAACCCGTTTCAGCCTGCCTGCTAAACGGGTCGCCCTCGCTTTAGCAATATTTGTTTTACGCCCGGCTACGGCCCGGCGGCGCCTGCAAGCTGATCGTCAAATCGGCGCGAGAGAGGAAGTTACCTGAGCGAGGCGGCGGCGTCAATTACCTGAGCGAGAGGGCTCAGGCGTTGAGCTTTGCCAGCAGTGCGCGCGCCTTGGCGGGGTCGTAGGTGCGGAGGACGCGCGCGGCCAGTGCTTCCGCGTCGCGGACCCGGGTGCGCAAGATCTGCTGCTTGATCGCGAGCAGTTGTGCAGGATGCATCGAGAACTCGCGCAGGCCGAAGCCGAGCAGAATCCGCGTCATGGCCACGTCGCCCGCCATCTCTCCGCACACGGCAACCGGGATCTTGGCGCGTTTTGCGCTGCGGATAGTTTGCGCGATCAGTTGCAGCACCGCCGGGTGCAGCGGATCGTAGAGGTGCGCCACCGTATCGTCGGTGCGATCGATCGCGAGCGTGTACTGGATCAGGTCGTTGGTGCCGATCGACAGAAAATCCAGGTCGCGGACGAAATATTTGAGCGACAGCGCCGCAGCCGGGACCTCGATCATGCCGCCGACCGCGATGCGCTGGTCGTAGCGGACCTTCTGGTCGTCGAGCGTTTCCTTCGCGTGCCGCACGGCGGCGAGCGTCTGTTCGACCTCGTGCGCGTGGGCCAGCATCGGAATGAGCAGGCGTACTTTTCCGTAGCGCGAGGCGCGCAGGATTGCGCGGAGCTGCGCCTGGAACATCTGCGGCTCGGCGAGGCAAAAACGTATCGCGCGAAGTCCGAGCGCCGGATTCGGACCGCCCCGGTCGGCGCCGTTGATGCTCTTGTCGGCACCGAGGTCGAGCGTGCGTATCGTGACCGTCCGTCCGTCCATGGCGTCGGCGACTTTCCGGTAAGCCTCGAACTGCTCGTCCTCGGAGGGCAGATCGTCGCGGTTGAGGAACAGGAACTCGCTGCGGAAAAGACCGATTCCTGCGGCGCCCGCTTCCTTGACCTCTTTCACGTCCTGCGGCAGCTCGATGTTGGCCTGAAGCTCGACCGCGACTCCGTCCATCGTGGCCGAGCGCGCGGTGCGCAGGCGTTTCAGCTTCTGCCGTTCGATCCCGATCGCGCGGCTGCGCTCCCGGTACTCCTCGAGCACCTGCTCGCCCGGATTGACGATCAGCACGCCCTCGCGGCCGTCGACGATCACGGCCTCTCCCTCCCGGATCATGCTGCGCGCGTGATGCAGGCCGACGATCGCCGGGATGTTGAGGCTGCGCGCGACGATGGCGGTGTGCGATGTGACCCCGCCCAGGTCGGTCACGAATCCCGCGTACTGGTGCTGCTTGAAAAGGATCATGTCGGCGGGCGACAGATCGTGCGCCACCACGATGAGATCCTCCTCGTGCGAGGGCGCGGAAGGCGCGTGCCCGGTGCCGAGCATGGCCTTGAGCACCCGCTCGACCACCTGCACGATGTCCTGCTTGCGCTCGCGCAGGTAAGGGTCCTCGATGCCTTCGAATTGGGAAGTGAGGTAGTCCATCTGCAGCACCAACGCCCATTCGGCGTTGCAGCGGCGGTTGCGGATGAGATCGCGGGGCACCGACGAGAGGTTGGCGTCCTTGAGCAGCATCGCGTGCAGGCTGAGGATCGCCTTGATTTCCGCCAGCGCGCCGGCGGGCATGCTCGTCTGCAGCGCGGCAAGCTCGCCGTGAACCTGCGCGGTCGCACGGTCAAAGCGTTCGATCTCGGCTTCGATACCCTGAGGCGCGATCTCGTAGTGCGCGACTTCCAGGCGCGCGGTAGATACCAGGTGCGCCCGGCCTATTGCGATCCCGCCGGAGACCCCGGCACCGTGCAGGGTGAAGCTCGCGCCGGTCGCCTGGGCAATTTCAGCGGGTTTCACGTGAGTCTCATTCCGCTTCTCCGAAGCGCTCGGCGATGAGCCGCACCACGGCGGCGAGCGCACTTTCGGCGTCCTCGCCGTCGGCTTCGATGATGACGCGGCTGCCTTTGCCGGCGGCGAGCATCATGACGCCCATGATGCTCTTCGCGTTCACACGCCGGCCGTTGCGCGACAGCCACACCTCGGCGGCGAAGCCGCCCGCGAGCTGCGTGAGCTTCGCCGCGGCGCGCGCGTGCAGCCCAAGCTTGTTGACGATTTCAGCTTCGGCTCGTGGCATGAGAACCATCGGCGCTCAACTTGACCACGCCATCGCGGCCGCCGCTGACCGCCTTTTCCAAGACGCCGGCAAGCGATCCGTCGCGGTAGGTGAGCGCGCGGATCAGCATCGGCAGGCTCGCCCCCGACGCGCCTTCGACCTTGCCGGGCTTGAGCAGTCGCGTCCCGATGTTCGAAGGCGTTGCCCCCAGGATGTCCGTCAACACCAGCACGCCCTGGCCGCTGTCGAGTTGGCGCACCAACTCCTGCGCCTGCGGCAGGATGGCGTCGGGATCGTCGTGGACGGTCACCCCCAGCTGCTGGACCTGCAGCGGGCGCTTGCCGAGGACATGGCTCGCCCCGTGAATGAGCGCCTCGCCGAAGGCACCGTGCGCGACGATAAGAATTCCCACCATGCCCTATTTTGCAGCGCCCGGGGGAATTCGGTAAGAGGGTTTTGGCGGTATGGGCTGTTTCGGCTCAGGCGACTTGCGCGGCGACGGCGGCTTCCAGCGCATCGAGAAATATTCCCGCGACGCTGAAGCCGGTCTGGTCGGTGATTTCCCGGAAGCAGGTGGGACTGGTGACGTTGATCTCGGTGAGCCAGTCGCCGATCACGTCCAGCCCCACCAGAAGCAGGCCGCGGCCCGCGAGGACGGGTCCCAGCGCGTTGGCGATTTCGAGATCGCGCGTGGAAAGCGGTCTCGCCACGCCGGTCCCGCCGGCGGCGAGATTGCCGCGCGTCTCGCCCGGCTTGGGGATGCGCGCGAGGCAGTGCGGCACCGGCTTGCCTGCGATCAGCAAAATGCGCTTGTCGCCGTCGCGTATCTCCGGGATGTAGCGCTGCGCCATGATCGAGATGGCGCCGTAGCGCGTGAGCGTCTCGATGATGACGTTGCGGTTGGGGTCGCGGTCGGTGACGCGGAACACCGAGTGTCCGCCCATCGCATCGAGCGGTTTGAGCACCACATCGCCGTTCGCGTCGATGAATTCCTGCAATTCCTTCTCGAGGCGCGTGACCAGAGTCGGCGCGGCGAACTGCGGGAACTCCGCGATGGCGAGCTTCTCGCTGTGGTCGCGCAGCGCGCGCGGATGGTTGAACACCTTCGCGCCTTGGTTCTGCGCGAGCTCGAGGAGCCAGGTGCTGGTGAGGTATTCGGCATCGAAGGGCGGATCCTTTCGCATCAGTACCGCGTCGAAATCCGAAAGCGCTGCTTGCCGCGGCGGCTCGGCGCGATACCAGGGGTCCTTCTCCCCCGTCAGGTTGAGACGCGCGATCTCGCCAATGACACGCCCGCCCTTCCACATCACGCCTTCCTGCGTCAGGAAAAAGAGATCGTGGCCGCGCCTCGCGGCCTCGACCATCATGGCATAGGTCGAGTCCTTGTAAATCTTGAACGAGGGCAGGGGATCGGCGATGAAGGCTATTCGCATTTGCAGGCCGCGGCGCGCAGAACCTCAGCGCCTCAAGCGACGGGAAGGGACGAAGAAATTCTAGCCCATAAGACGCGCAGCGTCAGTGCGATGGAACGCTTGCCCGGCGCGGGCATCGCGACTGGGCGCGCCTAGCCCGCCGGCTGCGCCTGCAGCCCGCCCTTGGCCGGCGCGATCCGCCGGTGGCGCAGGATGCCGAAGATTGTCGCGGCCAGCACCAACGCGGCTACTGCTGCCGAAACGTTATCGTCCGGGTAGAACAACGCAACGAAGGCCATGAGGACAAGCACCGTTCGCAGCAGGATGTCCCCGGCCGGATTCTCAACGAGCCGCCCGAACAGTCCGAGGGCAGTCCCGCACGTGCCGATCGTCACGACCAGCGTACTGAAGACTTGCGTCCAGCCGGGGTGTACCACCATTTCGGATCGCGAGAATATGGCGAAGGTCATGAGCGTGATCGGCAGGCAGATCTTCAACGCCACCCACATGGTCTGCATGAAGGAGGCCTGGGCGATGCGCGCGGATATGGCGGCCGTGAGCGAGGTCGGCGGCGACAGCTCGCCCCAGACCGACATCAGGAAGACGAAGAAGTGCGCGACCCAGGGATTGACGCCGAGCTTGGTCAGGGGAGCTACGATGACGACCGCGCCGATGATGTAGGTCGCCGTCGGCGGCAGGCCCATGCCGACCAGCCATCCGAAAACGAAGGACATGAGAATCAGGGCGATGATGTTCCAGGAGCCGAGGTCGAGCAGCATGCCCCCCATGCGGTTGATGAAGCCGGTAACGGTGAAGAGCCCGATCATGATGCCGAGGGTCGCGAGCAGGAGCGTCAGATAGGACGTCATGTCCGCGTGGGTCTCGATTGAGAGGCGCACGTTGCCGAGGAAAGTCTCCTGCGCGGCCGCCGGATCCTTCAACACGTATTTGAAGTAAAGGAAGTTGACCAGAAGCAGCACGAACATGAAGGCCGCGGTATAGAGCGCAGCGAGCAACTCCCCCATGCCGATCCAGCCCATCATTGCCATGAGAAACAGGACTCCGAGGAAGAAGATCGAGGTCTTGACCTGGTTGTAGGCCGACACCTTGGGCGCCTCGATCGATTCGCGCGGCATCAGGCGCACGGCGAGAAGGTAGACGGCCAGGGCGAGCGACACGTAGTAGACGAACGCGAGGGCGAACCCGCGGACCACCACGTCCCAGTAGGGCACGCCGAGGAACTCCGACATCAGGAACGCGCCGACACCCATCATGGGCGGCATGATGAGGCCGCCCATCGAAGCCGCGGTCTCGACCGCGGCGGCGAAGGTTCCCGGCACGCCGTAGCGCTTCATCAGCGGAATGGTGATGGTGCCGACAACGACCGCATTGGCCGAGCCGCTGCCGCTCACCATGCCGATCGCCATCGACCCCATTACCGCCGCTTGCGGCACCATTTGCCGCGAGCGGCCGGCCAGCCGCTGCATGAAATGGATCATCGCGCTCTGCGCGCCGAACCCGTTCCCGATGGAAGCCAGCAGCAGGAAGGCCGAGATCAGGGTCAGTGCGATCTGGCCGTAGAGCCCGTAGATCCCGTTCGACATCTCGACCGTGCTGGAAGTGACCACGCGGTAGAAACTCGTGCCCGGATGCCAGAAGAAGTCGAGCGGGCTCAGGTAGCCGAACAGCGTGTAGAGCACGAGCGCGATATTGACCCAGAACAGAGTGGGATGGGCCAGCCGCGACAGTTCCATCACCAGCAGGAACATGAGCAGGCCGACGACGAAATCCTGCTTCGTATAGGAGCCCTGCCGCCAGATCGCGATGTCTTCGTACTGATAGAGGAAATAGACGAAGGCGTAGACGCAGATGGCGATGTAGAACACCACCAGTGCGTGGTTTGCGATCCTGGGCAGCCACCGGTAGAGAAGATCCTTCCGGTACATGAAGAGGATCTGCAGGACCAGCGCGATCGGCAACAGCCGGGACACCAGTTCCTGCGCGCCGCCGTAGCCGGTGTAGCAGTACCACACCACCCACACGAACAGCACGAGCGAGAAGGCGAAGGTCAGATTCTTGAGGTTGACGTGAGCCTTGAGCCAGTCACTCGACACGGGTGTCCCTCCTGGGGCTGGAAGCGCTCTGGATTGCGACGCTCAGCGGCCGACTGAGCGGTCCGCCCGACCCTGTCTTGAAAAACCCGCGAGCGCGCGGGACGGGAGCCGCAAGGTCTCGAGGCTCCCGTTTCTCCGATGACCCGCTTACTCGCTTACTTTGCGATCTTCCACTTGTTGTTCCAGGCTTTTTGCTCTTTCAGGAATTTGGCGAGGCCTGAGTGCACGGGAATATCCGGATTGGCGTTGATCCCCTGCACCTGCATGCCGACAAAATCCTTGGCCATCGGCGTGAATCCCGGATCGGCCTGCGCGAGGTTGTCCTTGTTCTTGTAGAAGGCGCTCACCATCTTGTAGACGACATCCTCAGGCATGTCCGGGCGCACGTTGTAGGCGAACAGGATCGGCACGCCGTGGATCTGCGTGACCCCGACGTCCTTGCTGAAGGCATCCTTAGGATTCACGTCCACGACCGCGAGGCCGGCCGCCTTCAGCTTGGCAACCTCTTCCGGGCACGGATTGATCACCTTCACGTCCATGCGCACCTCGGTTTCCTTCCAGTAGGGCGCAAGCGAGCGGCCGGCGGTCGTGTAGGCGACCGAGCCGGCGATCGTGCCGGCCTGCAAGGCGTCGGTCTGGCTCTTGGCGTCGATCTGGACGTGCTTGAACTGGTAGCCGAGCGTCTTGTAGATGCGCTGGAAGTTCAGCCAGTTCATGAAACCGGCTGTCGTGTAGAACACCGGCTTGCCGCTGAAGTCGCCCCAGCACCTGTACTTGCCGGCGTCCTTGGCCGAGGTGGCCATGAACGACTCCATCGGATAGGCGTACCAGGCGTGCACCAGCTTTGCCTTGGCGGGCGTGTAGTCCTTGAATCCCCCTTCGCCGGCATAGAGCTGCGTCATGCCGACATCGGCCGTGTAGCCGATCTCGCCGGTGCCGTCCATCGCCGCTTTCATGGCGCCGGTGGTCGACGGGTAGGGGTTGACGGTGACGGTGTATTGGCCGCCGAGCGCCTCTTCGACGATTTTCACCATCGAGGCGGCGACCTTGTATCCGTAGGAATCCACGCTTGACGTGGCCCAGCGGATCGACTTGCGCTCCTGCGCGGATGCAGTTCCGACTGCCATGACGGCGAAAAAGGCGGCAAGCGCCACCAGGGATGCCGACAAGCTGTAATCCAGTCTTCTCTTGAACATCGGTTTCTCCTTTGAGTGCATGCGATGGGGGCGATGCTGATCCTTTTCTCTTTCCCGATGCGACGCTCGGGGAAACTGCGGTGTCGGGCACCTGTCCCGCAGTCGAGTCCCTGCTATTTGACGCCGCGGCGCCCCTTCCTGTCAACGTCGTCCGGCAATTGCGTCACGTCTAACTGCATCATGAAAAAGAGATCGTGACCGCGCCGCGCGGCCCCGACCATCATGGCGTAAGTCGAGTCCTTGTAAGTCTTGAACGAGGGAGGGGATCGGTGATGACGCGATTCTCTTCCGGCGAGGCGCGCGAGCGTTGACTCAGCACGAGAAGCGGCGAAATGCTTTGCGAAATCTTGGCCGATACGACGTGTGGATTCAGCACGGGTCGAGATTGCCCGGCGCCGGGCGCGGTGCTAAAGTGCCCCGGGTTCCTCTCGCCCCCACGACGCGAGATTCGACGCAGGCGGTACGTTCCCATAGGAGGAGTCCATGCAAGCGTTCACGCTGTGCCGTGGCGCGCTCGCGGCTGCGTTGTGCGCGGTCGTACTCGCCGTAGCCTCGTCGTCGGCGCTCGCCCAATCGAAGCCCAATCCCGGCTGGCCGAAGACGCTCACGCTGGGAACTGCGTCGGTGGGTGGTGCTTTTTTCGTCTACGGCCAGGTGTGGGCGAGCCTCGTCAACGAGAAGCTCGGCACAAGCATCAGCACCCAGCAGACCCAGGGTCCGAACCAGAACATCATCCTGACCGATTCAAGGCAGATCGACTTCGGGATGACGACCACGGGCATCGCTCTGCAGGCGTGGAACGGCAAGGAAGCGTGGACCCAGGGCAAGCGGTACCGAAACATTCGCGCCATGTTCCCGATGTACGACACGCCGTTCCACTTCATCGTGCTCGACAAGTCGCCCATCAAGTCGGTGAAGGACCTCGCCGGCAAGAAGTCCGGAATCGGGCCACGCGCCGGCACCTGTGGAACCTATTTCCCGATGTTCTTCAAGATACTCGGGGTCAACACCACGATTCAGAACGGCCAGGCATCGGACATGGCGAAGGGGCTGCAGGACGGTATGCTCGATGCGTTCCCATTCTGCGCCGGCGTGCCGATCCCGGCGTACTCGGAGCTCGAAACCACCAACAAGGTGCGTTTTTTCACTTTCAGCGGGGACGAGATCCAGAAGCTGAAAGCGGCGTTGCCGGAGTTGTCCGACTCGCTCATACCCAAGGGCACCTACAAGAGCCTCGGCGAGGACCACAAGACGATCGGGCTGTTCAATTTTTCGATCGCTCACAAGGACGTGCCCGAGGACCTGGTGTACGGCGTCATGAAATCGGTCCTGGAGAACAACCCGCGGATGGTGAAAGGCTACGCCGCGGGGAAGGAAACTCTCCTGCAGAACTGGAATCGCAACAGCTTTCTGTGGTTTCACCCCGGCGCCGTCCGCTATCTGAAGGACAAAGGCGTCGATGTTCCGAAGAACCTGATCCCGCCCGAGTACAAGGGTTGAGCGGAAATCTCTGGAGAGCCGCACTAGGCGCGGGCCAGGTGGGGTTTCTCTGGCATAAGGACGGGCAGCGCGTGAGCACGCCGTCTAAAGTAAGGAGAAGTTGGATTGGTACAAAGAGGTTTGCCCGATCAGGGAATGTCCTTGAACACCTCGTTCGAATAGACGCTTTCCTGGTTCAACGTATTCGTGGCCGTAACGACGAAGTAGTACCGGGTCGCGCTGCTGAGTCCGAGTACGGTATGGGTGGTGATGTTGCCCACGCTTATGCCCTGGCCCAAGGCTTGGAGGTACGTTCCGGGAGCATTGCCGAAGTAGACACGGTATCCGCTGAGATTTGGAACTGTGACAGGGTCCCACTGCAGGCTCACGCTGTTCGACGGTGGAGGTGGCGCTGTCGTGACGCTCGCGCTGATTGCGCCGGAT
>Ga0137435_1000198_pt1 | contig 21454 bp, 16 predicted proteins | sample EasRivERMGT100_2_FD_104904 | JGI IMG/M metagenome (GOLD analysis project Ga0137435, IMG submission 104904) | Soil microbial communities from meander-bound floodplain in the East River, Colorado, USA - East River MetaG ERMGT100_2 | ecosystem: Environmental > Terrestrial > Soil > Floodplain ... | reverse complement strand
CCGCGCCCGGATCGCCGCGGAAGGTCGCGGTCTCGACGACGTGCGCGCCGTAGACCACGTGCACCAGCCGGAAGCGCCGGCCGATGATGCGCCCGTTGCGGAACAGGCGCTTGATCTGGCGGGGATTCGCGGCGGTCGCGCCCCCCCCCTCGGGGGTGGGGCCCCGGTTGGGCCCCCCCCCCCCCCCCCAGCGCAGCGCCACGCCAATCGCGCCACTCGGTTTCAGCTCGTCCAGCAGCCGCGCGCCCTCGACGATGAACGGCGCTTGCTCCTCCGCGCGGTCGCGCGGGCTGTAGCTGCCCGTGAGCAGGTAGGAGCCATCGGAGCGGATGACCGCGTTCAGCTTGGCCCACGCCTCGGGAAATACCAGCGCCTCCGCGGTACCGTGAAAGTCTTCGAGCGTGAGGCGCGCGTACTCCGCTCCCGATTTTTTTGAAATCTGCCGCTTTACCACCGTGACGACGGCCGCGATCGTCACCTTCTGCGGGCTCCACATCCCCACGGTCGCCGTCGTGCGGGTCCCAAAAAGCTCCACTTCGACGCGGTACTTGGCGAGGGGGTGGCCGGAAATGAAGAACCCCAGCACCGCTTTCTCGCGGGTCAGCCGCTCGTGCTCGGACCAGGGCGGAACGTCCGGGAGCGGGGAGCTGGGAGCCGGGAGCGGGGTCGAGTCGCCAAAGAGGGCGTGCTGGCCGGAGAACCGCTCCTGCTGGCGGACCTGGGCCTCGCTGAACGCATGGTCCAGCGCTGCCACGAGCTGCGAGCGCTCGCCGCCGAGGGAATCGCAGGCGCCTGAATCGATCAAGGATTCGATCACGCGCTTGTTGCAGAGCCGCAAATCGATGCGATCGCACAGCTCGACGAGCGAGCGGTACGGGGCCGCCTGCCGGCCCGCGATGATCGACGCGATCGCGCCTTCCCCCACGTTGCGCACCGCCCCCAGGCCAAACCGAATGCGGCGATCGCCGACGACGGTGAACTTGTACCCCGACTCATTCACGTCGGGCGCCAGGACGTGCAGGTCGAGCTCACGCGCCTCGTTGATGCACTGCACGACGCGATCGGTGTTGCCGATTTCGGACGACAGCAGCGCCGCCATGAACTCGGCGGGATAGTAGACCTTGAACCAGGCCGTCTGATAGGAGAGGATCGAGTATGCGACGGAGTGCGACTTGTTGAATCCGTAGCGTCCGAACGTCTCGATCTGCGCGGCGATGTCCTCGATCGTGCGCCGGTCGTGGCCGCGCAGGGTGGCGCGCTTGACGAAACTGCCGAGCTCTTCCTGGATCAGCTCTTTGATTTTTTTCCCGACCGCTTTGCGCAACACGTCGGCTTCGGCGAGCGAGTAGCCGGCGAGCGCGCTGGCGATCCGCATCACCTGCTCCTGGTAGACGATCACGCCGTAGGTGGGCGCCAGGATTTCTTCGAGCGCGGGATGCGGGTAGCGGACCTTCTCGCGGCCGAGCTTGCGGTTGATGTAGACGAGGTACATCCCGGTGTCGAGCGGGCCGGGCCGGAGCAGCGCGTTCGTCGCGACCAGATCGTCGAAGTGGTCGCACTTCATGTTGCGCAGGCAGTCGGTCGCGAGCGGCGATTCAAACTGGAAGATCCCGACGGTGCGGCCCGCGCGCAGCAGCTCGTACACCTTCGGATCGTCCAGATCGGGATTCTCGAGATCGATCGTCACGCCGTGGCGCTCGCGCACCATCTGCGCGGCATCGTGCAGCACCGTCAACGTCTTCAAGCCGAGCAGGTCGATCTTCAGCATGCCGACCTTCTCGAGCGCGATCATGTCGTACTGCGTGATGATCGCGCCGGCGTCGGTCTTGGAGTCGGGCGCGGTACACACCGGGACGTAGTCGGTCAGCGGCCCGGGCGCGATCACGACGCCCGCCGCGTGCACCGAAGCGTGACGGGCGAGTCCCTCGATCCTGGCGCCCAGATCCAGGACTTTCCTGATGCGCTCGTCCTGGAGCGCGGCCGCTTTCACCTCGGGCACTTTCTCGGCCGCCTCGGCGAGCGTGACGCTGAACGCCGGGCCCGACGGAATCAGCTTGGTCAGCCGCTCGACTTCACCCATCTCGACACGCAGCGTGCGCGCCACGTCACGGAACGCCGCGCGGGCCTTGAGCGTCCCGAACGTGATGATCTGGCCCACCGACTCGCGCCCGTAGCGCTCGCGCGCGTAGTCGAGCACTTCACCGCGCCGCTCGAAACAGAAATCGAGATCGATGTCCGGCATCGAAATCCGCTCGGGATTCAGGAAGCGCTCGAACAGCAGGTCGAACTTGAGCGGATCGACGTTCGTGATGCGCAGCGCGTAGGCGATCAACGATCCCGCGGCGGAGCCGCGGCCAGGACCCACCGGGATGCCGCGATCGCGCGCCGCCTTGACCAGATCGTAGACAATGAGGAAATAGCCCGCGTAGCCCGTGCGCGTGATCACGTCGAGCTCGTACTCCAGCCGCTTTTCGACCTCGGCGGACAGGGGATCGCCGTAGCGCAGGGCCGCGCCCTGGCGCGCGAGGTGCACGAGCAGATCCTGGTCGGTCGCGAACTCCGCGGGGCGCGGATACTGGGGCAGGAAGTAGCGCTTCTCAAAGTCGAACTCGCACAGGTCGGCGACGCGCGCCGTCTCGCTCAGGACGTCGGTGCGGTTGCCGAACAGCCGGCCCATCTCGGCTTCCGACTTGACGTAGCTCTCCTGTCCGTAGAAGCGGAACCGCTTCGGATCGTCGAGGTCCTTGCCCGTGCCGATCGCCAGCAGGACGTCGTGCGCTTCCGCGTCCTCTTTCCTTAGGTAGTGCGCGTCATTGGTGGCGGCGACGGGAAGTCCCAGCTCGGCGGCCAGGCGGAACATCCCTTCCGTGACGACCTTTTCCTCGGCGATCCCGTGGTTCTGGACTTCCAGCCAGAAGCCATCGGGTCCGAAGGTGCGGGCGAACCAGGTGGCGCTGGCTTTCGCCGCTGCGTAGTTCCCCTGCCGCAAGTAGAGCGCGATTTCCCCCGACAGGCACGCCGCGAGCCCGATGAGGCCGTCCCGGTGCCGTTCCAGGACCTCCTTGTCGATGCGCGGCCGGCGGTAGTAGCCCTCGAGAAAGCCGATCGACGACAGCTTGATGAGGTTCTGATACCCGGTGCGATTCCGGGCCAGCAGCACCAGGTGTGAGTAGGGCGCGCCGCCGGGGGCGTCCATCCCGGGCTTCTCGCGCGCATGCCGGCTGCCGAACGCGAGGTACGCCTCGAACCCCAGAATCGGCCGGATCTTCCGGGCCTTGGCCTCGGCATAAAACGACCACGCCCCATGCAGGTTGCCATGGTCGGTGATCGCCAGCGAATCCATTCCCAACGCCTGCACCCGGTCCAGCAATTCGGGGATGCGGTTGGCGCCGTCGAGGAGGGAGTACTCGCTATGGGTGTGGAGATGAACGAACGGCATGGTTCCAGTGCGAAAGTTGCCGTATTTTCCGCGCTCATGCAATGGCTGATGCTGGCGTTCACGTTCATCGTTCTGGCGGTGTTGCAGCGACTCGCGCGCGGCGGTCCCGTCGAAGCGCGCGCGACGCTCGCCCTCGGGGTACTGACGGTCGCCGCCTATCTCGCCGGAACCATCGTGCAGCGGTTTCGCATCCCGCGCATCGTCGGCTATCTCGTCGTGGGATTCGTCGCCGGGCCGGCCTGGCTCGGGCTGGTCCGCGGCGACGAGCTGGCGGTGCTCAAGACAATCGCGAGCGGAGCGCTGGCCCTGATCGCGTTCGCGGCGGGAGGCGAGCTGACGCTCGATGCGCTGCGCGGTCCCGCCCCGCAGCGCGTCCTGATGCTGCGGATCGCCGCCGGCGCCATCGCCGTACCATTCATCGCGGTCACGATGGTCGCGCTCACCGTGAGCGCGTGGTTTCCGCTCACCGCGCACCAGCCGTTCGAGGACGCGCTCACCGTGGCGCTGGCGCTCGGCGCGCTCGCGACCGTCGCCGCGCCCGCCATCACGTGGGCCGTCATCAGCGAATCCGGGGCACGGGGCCCGGTGTCGAGCACGATCCGCGATGTCACAATCGTGCAAAGCGTGGCGGCCGTCGCGCTCTTCATCGTCGTCCTGGCGCTGGCGCAACCGCTCGCGAGCGCCGGGGCAGTCACGCCTGGCGCCGCGCTCCACGCGCTGCGGGTGCTCGGGGGCTCACTGGTCGTTGGCGCCGCGCTGGGGCTCGCGGCGGCGCAGTATCTGCGCGCGATCCAAAGCCGGCTCGAGTGGGTGCTGCTGGTGTTCGGGTTCATCGTGGCGCAGGCCGTCCGGTTGGCGGGTCTGGACGCCGTACTCATCGCCCTGGCCGCCGGATTCACATTGCGGAACGCCTCGCCCACCCCAGCCGCGATCCACAGCGAGCGTATCCGGGCCGAGCTCGCGCGGTGCGCCGTTCCGGTCTATGTCGTATTTTTCGCGCTCGCGGGTAGTAATCTCCGCCTCACCGTGTTGTCGGAGATCTGGCCGTGGGCGTTGCTGTTCGTGGGGCTGCGGGCGACGGGACTCTGGGCCGGGCTGCGCTGGGCCGGTCGTCACACGTCGACCGGTTCCGATCTGATAAACTACGGGTGGATGGGGTTGATCTCGCAGGGTGGATTGGCCATCACGCTCGCCGCGATGCTGCGACGGGCGTTCCCGGAATGGAATGTTTCGCTGGAAGCGCTCGTCGTCGCCATGATCGGGGTGCACCAGCTGGTCGGGCCGATCTGCATTCATTGGGCGCTGCGGCGCACCGGAGAAATAACGCAGGTGGAGGAGACGCATGCTCGGGAATCGGCTGGCGGGAGCACCGGATCCACGGAAACCGCGGCGGCTGGCGGGACGGCTGGTGTGGTTGCTAGCGGCAGCAGCATGTACTAAGGGCGTAGAACCGAGCATTCAACCCTGTACCGCCGCCGGGGACAGCGTCACGTTGGCGGCGGGCGACTACGGCTTGTTCGATCCTGTCGGCGCGGGGTGCACGGTCTTTCCCGCGACGGCTTCCGACGCCGAATACCTCATCGTCCCCCAGCTGACCGCCGGGAATCCGGGCGATCAGGCGGAGTTTCGCCTGGGGGGCGACACCATTCTTCCGGTCACCCCGAGTCCAACGCAACAACAGCTGCGCGCGCTCGGCAGCGCGGCGCGGTTTCACCTGTTCCTGCGGCTCGGCGACCAGCGCCGGTCCTGGGGGTTTGCGCCGGAGGTCGGGCCGCAGCCGAGCCCCCCCTCCCCCCAGCCGGCGCCGCAGGTCGGACCGCCGGCGTATAACGCGCTGCGCACGTTCCAGGTCTGCGCCGAGCTCGATTGCTCGCGGTTCGACCGAGTCGGCGCGCGCGCCAAGGCCATCAACTCCAAAGTGGCCATCTTCGTCGACACGTTGGCGCCAGCGGGTGGCCTCGATTCCGTCGCGCTCGACAGCATCGCCCGCGTGTTCGATCAGCGACTCTACGCCATCGACACGGCCGCCTTTGGACGCGAATCCGATATCAACGCTGATTCGGTGGTCATGGTCTTGATGACCAACACCGTGAACAAGCTCGTGACGACGGCCGAGTGCACCGCGACGGGGTTCGTCGCCGGGTTTTTCTTCGGGGTCGACATCGACCCACGGTTCAGCAACGACTCCCGCTCCAACAAGGCCGAAATCTTCTACTCGATCGTCGCGGACCCGACCGGAACACTCAGCTGCTCGCACACGGCCGCGAACGTCCAGGCAATCGTGCCGGTCACTTTCATTCACGAGTTCCAGCACATGATCAGCTTCAACCAGCACGTGCTGGTTCGTGGGTCGAACGGAGAGTTGCTGTGGCTGAACGAAGGCATGTCGCATTACGCCGAGGAGCTGGGCGGCAGGAGCTACGAGCTCAATCCGGATGCGAGGATCGCCGACTGCACGATCGGGACGGTCCCGTGTCGCTTTTATGCGGGCAACCTGTTGAACGCGTATGAGTATCTCGATTCGACCGCGAATCACTTCTTGCTCCCCACGGAAGGCATCGGCAGTTTGGCGGAGCGCGGCGCGGCGTGGTTGTTCGTGCGCTACCTCGTCGATCGGTACGCGGCAGCACCTACAGACAGCGCCTGGAACACGTTCACGCGATCGATGGTGCAGACGATACAGGTCGGGGCTGCCAACATCGAGGCCGTCACGAGCGACCAATTCGAGGACATCGTGAGCCGGTGGGGGCTCGCCAATTGGGTGACGGACATGACGCCGCATGCGGAGCTCAAGTACGATTCCTGGAACATGCATTCCGTCTTCTCGTCGCTGCACACACAGCAGTCAGGGCTGTTTCCAAAATTCTATCCGTTGGTTCCGACGCTCAGCGCTGGGCGTGACGTGTCGCTCACCGGGACGCTGCGGTCCGGATCGCCGATCTATCACCGGGCGACCCAGGCGGCCGCCGACCCGGGATTCACGCTCAGCTTCACCGCGCCGAGCGGAGCGCTCATCAGCGCCGCGATGAAACCACGGCTCAGCGTGTATCGGCTGCAATGACGCAGCCGGTTAGGCGGTTAGGCGGTTGGACGGTTGGCATCGCGGCGGCGCTTCTCACCGCTGCACCGCTTCACCGACTGGCCGCCCAAACCGAAGGCTCGGTCCTCCCGATCATGCCGGGCTCGACCCGATCGGCTGCCCTGGGCGGTGCGGGCGCGGCGCTCGTGGGCGATGCGGGCGCCATGTTCGCCAATCCCGCCGGAATCGCCACGATCCGTCATCTCAGCGTCGAAGGATCGTACCAGCCGTATCTCGCGGGGAGCCATCTCTCCTCGGCGGCGCTCGCGCTGCGCGTCAGTCGCTTCACGCTGGGCTTCGGCGCCCAGGCGCTCGATTACGGCTCGGAGCCGGTGATCGTCCCCGATCCGTCTACAGGCGGGCGCCGCGGCATGGAGACTGGGGCGTCCTTCCATCCATACGAAGGCCTGGCCGCGACGTCACTGGTGTACCGCCGCGGCTTTGCGGCGCTGGGCGTCACGGCCAAATACGATCGCCAGCAGTACGGCAGCGAAGTGAGCGATGCCTGGGCGGGTGACGTCGGCCTGGCGATCGCGGTCTTCGACATCATGGCGATGGGCGTGAGCGTGCAAAACCTGGGGGGTGACCTCGAGGGTGAAGCACTCCTGCCGCGGCGCACGCGCGCCGGCATCACGCTGAACTACACCGACCCGCAGGGCACGTTGCGCCTGCTGACGACGCTCGAGGGGCAATGGACGCGCGACCGCAGTGCAGTCCTGGTGCAGGGGCTGGAAGTGGGCGTCGTGAGAGGTGGTGCCGGTCTCATCGGCAGGCTGGGGTATTCCACGCGTCCCACCGTCACCGCCGCGGCGCGCTGGACGTTTGGCGGCGGGATCGTGCTGGGCCGGTTGGCCGTCGACTACGCGTTTCAGGGATACGGCGTGCTGGAGAGTGATACCCACCGGGTGGGGCTGCGGTGGACGCCGTAGTCGAGCGCGCCCGGCCGCGCTGGGGCCGGCTGCTCAAGCGGATTCTCGTCATCGCGGTCGGGGCGGTGCTGGGCGGGATCGCGCTGATGCTCGTGGTCAGTGCGGACGCACGCTACATCGCGCGCGCCGGGATCGAAGAAGCCCGGCTGCTGCTGCGCCGCCGCGACATTGCCAAGGCCATCGCCGACACCGCGACGCCGGCGCCGCTGCGCCAGCGCCTGACACTGGTGCTCGCGGCGCGCGCGTTCGCGGCCGATTCGCTCGGACTCGCGGTGGGCAGCACGTATACGACGTACGTGGATGTCGGTCGCGACACGCTGCTGCTCGTCCTCTCGGCCAGCCGGCGCGAGCGCCTGCGCGAAGTCACCTGGCACTATCCGATCGTCGGCATCGTGCCCTATAAGGGATTCTTCAACGCGAATCGCGCGCGCCGAGAGGCCGATCGGTTGGCCCAGGACGGGCTGGACGTGTATTTGCGGCCGTCCGGCGCATTCTCCACCCTCGGCTACCTGAGCGATCCGTTGTTTTCGACCGCCATGAGTCGCGACACGATGGAGCTGGTGGCGACCGTGCTGCACGAGCTCGCGCACAATACGCTGTACGTGAAGAGCCAGACGCCGTTCAACGAGAGCTTCGCGAGCTTCGTCGGGTATCGCGGCGCGGAGGCCTTCTTCCGCGCGCGGCGCGACACCGTGGATGCCAAGCGGGCAGCGGCGCGCTGGCGCGATGAACGTACGCTGGACGTGTTTTACGCCGAGCTGGCCCGGCGCCTCGATTCGGCCTATGCGGAGCCGTTGAGCACGGAGAAGATGGAGCAGGTGCGATCGACCCTGTTCGGCTGGGCGCGCGAGCAGTTTCGTGGACCGGTGGGGCAGTCGCTCGAGACATACGATTGGCGCTGGTTCGCGCAGGCGCCGCTGAACAATGCGGTCGTGATCGCGCAGCGCCTGTATCGGATGGATTTGAATCTCTTCGATGAGATCTATCTACAGAACAACGCCGACATCGCGGAAACCGTACGGGCGATCCAAATCCGCGTCTATACGCAGGCCGATCGAGATCCGTACCGGGCGCTGTACTCTCGTCCCGGGATGAACGACGAGGAAGACTAGTTTCCTCTCAGCCGTTCGGCGTCGGCGACGCGCTGCAATGCGATACCGTAGGCGGCAGTCCGGAACGTCGTCTTCTTCTCCTGCGACAAATCACGCACCGAAACGTATGCCTTCGTGATCGTCGCCTTGAGCTCCCGATTCACTTGCTCATGGGTCCAGCGGTACTGCTGCAGGTTCTGCGCCCACTCATAGTAGCTGACTGTGACCCCGCCGGCGTTGGCCAGGAAATCGGGGATCACGGCGATGCCACGCTCCTCGAGAATGCGATCGGCCGTCGGCGTCGTGGGTTCGTTCGCGGCTTCTACCACGACCTTGCAGTCGACGGTGGTGGCGTTGGCTTCCTTGGTGATCACGCCGCCGAGCGCCGCGGGGACGAGCCACTCGCACGGAATCGTCCACAGCTCCTCGTTGGGGATCCGCTTGCCGCCCGTCCATTCTGATACGGGCTTGCCCTGCGCGACGTGGGCCAGGAGCGCCGGAACGTCGAGGCCCTTGTCGTTGTAGACACCCCCATTGACGTCGCTGACCGCCAGGATCCGAGCGCCGGACTCGCTGTCGAGCAGCCGCGCGAGGTGACTCCCCACGTTCCCGAAGCCCTGAATCACGACGCGGCCGCCCTTCACCGGGATCCCGAAGTCGCGCGCGTACTCCTGCATCACGTACATCACGCCGCGCCCGGTGGCTTCTTCGCGACCGAGCGACCCGCCCAACGCCACCGGTTTCCCGGTCACCACGGCGGGGGTGTAGCCCTGACGACTCGAGTACTCGTCCAGAATCCACGCCATCACCTGGGCATTGGTGTTGACGTCAGGGGCGGGAATGTCGCGATAGGGACCCAGCACGATCGCGATGCGCTGCGTGAAGCGCCTGGTCAACCGCTCCAGCTCGAGCTTCGAGAGCTTCTTCGGGTCGACGGTCACGCCGCCTTTCGCGCCGCCGAACGGGATATCCATCAGGGCGGTCTTCCACGTCATGATCGTCGCCAGGCCGAGCACTTCGTCGTGATCGGCTTCCGGGTGATAGCGGATCCCGCCTTTACACGGCCCGCGCGCGCCGTTGTGCTGGATGCGATAACCCGTGAAGACCTCGATCCGACCATCGTCCATGCGCACGGGAACCTCGACCTGCACCTCGCGGAACGGGGAGCACAGGATCTTCCGCATGTAGGCTTCGAGATTGATGAGGTCGGCGGCGCGATCGAACTGGCTCTGCACGATCGCGCGGCCGGACATCGGCGCACGACTGGGACGCGGCGGCTGTTGCTGGGTCCCCACAGGCGACAGCCTCAGGAGGGCCGGAGGCGACGAGCTGCCAGGCGCGCGCCCGAGTTTTGAGCGTCGGCGAGGGCCTGCGCGGGATTCGGCGCGCGCTCGCGGCGTTGTCCCGCATCCGTCAGCACGCCGATCACGTCCGTGGTCACGCTGTGCGCATCGGACGGATGCTCGAGCGCGAACACCAGTCCGATCGACTGGCTCAGAAGCTTGGCGACGATGCCGTTCCACGTCCGGTCCGCCGGGAGCGGCCGCAGGCCGACGATCAGGGGGCAGACCGCGGGATCGAGCGCGGCAGGCGTGACGAGTGGGGCGCCGAGGCGCTCGGCCAAGTCGTTGCACGCCGGGAACTCCGGGCCCAGCAGAATGAGCTGTCCGAACTGCCAGCCGCAGTTCGCCGCCACCTCCGCGAACGTGGCGACGAGCGTCTCATCGCTGGGCGCCACGGGTCCGGGCGTCGACGCCAGCACCACGGATCCCGTATCGGCGAACCAGCGCTCGACGGGCGTCAGGTCCTCCGGGCGGCGGGGGGCGTAGGAGCCGTACCGGCGCGTCGTCGCGATTTCGCGCTCGGCGTCGGCACGTTGCTCGGCGTGCTCCGCCGCCTGCGCGGCGCCCTCGAAGGCGACCTCGGCCGCCTGATAGCGTCCCGCTTCCCGCAAGATCTGCCCGCGCAGCTTGAGGGTGTCGGTGTGGGGTTCGAGCGCGAAGGCGCGATCGAGGGCGAGCAGCGCCCGATTGCGGTCGCCCAGCTTGTATGCGGCGTAGCCCAACTCGTGCCACACGAGTCCCAGATCGGGATCTGCCTCGACCGCCCGTTCCAGCTCGGCGAGCGCCTCGGGATAGCGGCCCAGCTCGGTGAGCGCAGCCCCGCGCAGCGTGTACGAGAAACCCGTCTCCCCGAACGTCGCACGCGCGCGATCGGCGAGCTGCAGGGCGTCAGCGGCTTGCCCGCTCGCGCGCAGCAGCTCGAAGTATTCCGCCCAGCACGCTTTCAGATCGGGCTTGGCCGTGAGCAGCTCGTCGTAGGCGGACTGCGCGTCCCGCATCCGTCCCTCGCGCGCGAGCCAGCGCGCGCGCGCCAGCGCCCGCTCGCTACGCGCGTCGGGGAACAAGTCGTAGGATGCGGTCGTACGCATGGCGCTAGAATCTACCCCGGTGTCTGTCGCTGGCTAGCGGCGACGGTCGTATCTACATTTCTGCCGCCATGAATCGAGACGCACTCCTCGCCGAGCTGAACGAGTTCCTGCGGATTCCTTCCGTCTCGACACTTCCGGTTCACAACGACGATTGCCGCGCGGCCGCGAATTGGGTCGGCGCCGAGCTGCGACGCCTCGGGTGTGACGAAGTCACGTTCCTCGGCAGTGAGACGCATCCCGTGGTGTGGGGCAGGGGACCGCAGGTTCCCGGCGCGCCGACGCTGCTGATTTACGGGCATTACGATGTCCAGCCGCCCGATCCGCTCGCCGAGTGGACGACGCCGCCGTTCGAGCCCACAGTGCGCGATGGCCGGCTGTATGCGCGCGGCGCCGCCGACGACAAGGGCCAGGTGTTTTGCCTGCTCAAAGCGGCGGAGGCCGGGGGCGGTCGGCCCGCGGTCAATTTCCGGTTTCTCATCGAAGGGCAAGAAGAGCACGGGTCTCAGGTGCTGTTCGACTTGCTCAAGCGCGAGCCGCAGCGGGTTCGTGCCGACGCCGTGCTCGTGGCGGACATGTCGTACGTCGCGCCGGGCTGGCCCGCCGTCTATACGACACTGCGCGGCCTCGCCTACGCCGAGATCACGGTGCGGACATCGAAGACCGACCTGCACTCGGGGGAGTACGGCGGCGCGGCGCCGAACGCGCACGATGAGCTGGCCCGGTTGCTTACACGTCTGAAAGGAGAGGACGGCTGGATCAACATTCCAGGGTTCTATAAGGCCGTGAAGCGCCCGTCCAAGGCCGAGCTTGCCGCCTGGAAAAAACTGCCGTTCAGTGAGAAGGCTTTTCTCGAGAAACGCGTGCAGGCCAAAGCGCTGGTCGGGATCAAGAAGTACTCGGTGCACGAGCGTCTGTGGGCACTGCCCACGTTCGAGATCCACGGCATTCTAGGCGGGTTCACCGGGGAAGGCGCCAAGACGGTGATTCCCGCGGCGGCGACGGCGAAGGTCAGCATGCGGCTCGTGCCCAACCAGACGCTCAAGACCGCGGAGCGGCAGCTCGCCGCCGCGGTCAAGAAGCTCGCGCCGAAATACGTGACGGCGACCGTCCGTTTCCTGCACGGTGCCGATCCCGCGCAGATCAAGGTGGAGCATCCAGCCTTCAAGCTGCTCGATCAGGCGTTTCAGCAGGTCACCGGCCGCGGCGCGGTGCGCGCGCGTGCCGGCGGATCCATTCCCGTGGTCCCGGCGCTCGCCTCGGCGGGGGCGCCCGTGATTCTCACCGGGATCGGCCTGCCGGATGATCGTCTCCACGCGCCGAATGAGAAACTCGACCTGAAGCAGTTGTGGGATGGAATCGAAATTTTCAGGCGCTTCTACCAGCTATTCGGCGGAGTTAGGAGTTAGGATTTGGGATTTGGAAGACGAACCCGGCGTGGATAGCCGACGCCTCAAAGCCCGAATCAACGCACTCAGCATCCGACCAATTGCGGCACACGCATCCAGTAGTTTCTTCTGAACATCATCCGAGATGTATTCCAGACGCGTCGCGATTTGGACCTGAGTTTCAAGCTCGTGGAGCGATCCGACGGCTACGGAAAGGTAGCGTAGATAGTCACCCGTGCGTGATCTGCCGTGTCCCTCTGCGATGTTCGAAGGCACGGAGACGGCTGCCCGGCGCAGCTGATCTACAAGTGAGTAACGCTCCTCCTTAGGGAATCTCGACGTCGTGCGGTAGGTCTCGACCACGAGATCCATCGAGTCCTGCCAAACGCGGAGATCGCGATACGAGCGTATCGGGCCGGAGTCGCGGGTCGAGGCAGTCATTGTTGCAGCCAATCTGAATTGTCTGGCAGGCAAGACGTTCATCCTTCGAACGCATCAGGGTGCAAATCTGCGCGCCCCAACTCCCAGCTCCCAGCGCCTAGCTCCTACTCTTTGTGACCCTGTGCACAGCGGTGCCCCTCCGTCGTCCTATTATTGAACACCATGCGCAAAACCCTCTATCTCGCCGGCTTCGGTTACCTCGCGATCTGCGGGGTCATCGTGCTGCGCCATTATGCCCGCGCGACACCGCTGCGGACAGGCGCACCGGCCGCCCAACCAGCTGGGGGGGGCTTTGATGGATCAGCGCAGGAGTGGTTCGCCGCCATGAAGCCGTTCTGCAATGCCGTCGAGGTGGAGCTGGCGCAACGTGGCCATCCGGCCCCGACGACCCTCGAAGGGCAAGGCTACAGCGCCGCGTGCTATGCCCTCGGCGGCAAGATCGGTGAAGCTCGGCGCGTAATCGATGGGCTGCCACCTGATCAGCGCTACGGTGCTGTCGGCATCGTGTTCAACGTCGCCCATCCCGTTGCGGACGCGGGCGACGACCGGTCTGCCGGACCGATCATGGAGCTCGTGATCGAGTACTGGCCCAATCACTACATGGCCCTCTACCATGCCGGGATGTCGGAGTTTGCATTGGGCCAGCCCGATCTGGCTCGCAAGAACCTCACGGCCTTTCTCTCTTATTACCACGAGGATGACGGCTGGACCCGCAGCGCGCGCGAAACGCTCGAGCGCCTGGGAGTGGCGCGGTGATCGCGGTAACCGCGTTGCGCGCGCCCGTTCCCGCCGACATCCTGCCGTTGCTCGGCGCGGTGATGATCGGCGGGACCGCCGCCGGATTCCTGGCCGCGACGCCGGTTCTGTTCGTTACGACTCCAATTGTTGCCGCCGCGCTCGCGGTCGCGGCTGCCGCGGCTCGCCGCTTGCCGGAATGGCACAGCATGGCGCAACAGGTTCTGGCGCAGCTGCCGGACGGTCAGGCGCGCGGGCTGCTGAACGACTTACTGCTGCGCGCGCGTGCGGTTCCGGCGGCGGCGCAGGCCGGTCCGCTGGTGTCAGCGGCGTGCGAGGCGGCCCGACAGCTTTCTGCGCTCCAGCTCCACGTCGAAGCCTTCGAAGCCCATCCAAACACCGACCAGTCGCCTCGCTGGCATGATGCGTTCGATCGCTGCTGGCGGGGCCGGGATCTGCTGACGCAGCGGTTGCAGGATGCGAGCGCGGCACTCAGCCGCTGGCAGGCCGCGCAGGGGGAGGGCGTCGGCGAAAGTCTCGGCCGGCTGGCGCAGGAATTGAATGAAGAGAGCCGCTACCAGCAGGAAGCGGCTCATGAAGTCGAGGCGCTGCTGGCCTAGAGGTGCTTCTTACTCGCGTTGCGGAACTTGTTGATCTCGTGCTGAGTCAGGCCGCGGCCGCCGTAGCGCTCCTCGGTCCACGGATCGCCGCGCATGTGGTAGCCGTTCTGCTCCCAGAACCCCGGCAGATCCTCGTCTAGCAGCTCGAAACCGCGCACCCACTTCGCGCTCTTCCAGAAGTAGAGGTGCGGCACCAGCAGCCGCGCCGGCCAGCCGTGCTCGGGCGTCAGCGGCTCGCCGGCCCAGTTCAACGCAATCAGGTTTTCAGGCCGGTCGAGGTCGGACAGGGGCAGGTTGGTCGTGAATCCCTGCTCGGCGATCACGAGACAGTACTTCGCTTCTTTCTTGACGCCCGCGCGTTTCAGGAGATCCTGGACCGGCACACCCTCGAAATCGTTGTCGAGCCGGCTCCACGTCGTCACGCAATGGATGTCGCAGTGGACGGTCTTGCGGGGCAGGGCCAGGAGCTCGTCCCACGTCAGCGAGAATGGACGCGCGACCATACCGGAAACCGAGAACGTCCATGTCGACGTGTCCACGGTGGGCACATCGCCGTAATGCAGGACCGGCCATTTGGTGGTTTCGACTTGTCCGGGAGGGACGCGGGGTTTTGCGTCCGTGGGCTAAAGCCCCGGCTCGGCGACTACGGGCGTCCTTAAGGACGCGTGCCGTGGCCGAGCCGCCCCTTCAGGGGACGGAATAATCGAAACTCCGAACGCCTTCTGGAATCCAGCCACGACCGCAGTCACACTTTTCTGCCACAACTGCTCCCTGCTCCCCGCTCCCTGCTCCCTTTCCACCGACGTCATCACCACACCCTGAATTCCACACGGCACGATCCGCTCAAAATCGGCGAGATTGGTGGTGACGTTGAGCGCGAAGCCGTGCCAGGTGACCCACTGCTTCACGTGGATCCCGATGCTCGCGATCTTCCGGCCGCGCGTCCAAACGCCCGTAAGCCCAGGATTGCGCTCCGCTGCGATGTCGAGCAGGGCGAGCGCCTCGATCAGCGCCTGCTCCAGCGTGCGCAGATACCAATGCAGATCCTTCTTATAGGCGCCAAGATCGAGAATCGGGTACCCGACCAGCTGTCCCGGTCCGTGATACGTGACATCGCCGCCGCGCTCGACGTCAAACACCTGGAGCCCGGCGGGGCGCAGGATATGCGCCGCGTGGGCATTGCGGCCCAGCGTCACGACGGGAGGATGCTCGAGGAGGAGGAGCACGTCGTGCGGCAGGCGACCCGCAATCCGGTCTTCCGCGAGCTGCCGCTGCCATGCGAGCGCATCGCCGTAGGGTACAGTGCCGGCCTGGATGATCTCGAGCGCCTTCATGCCGTACCGGTCCCCCCTCCCTCTTCCCCCTTCCCCCGGATCGCCCAGCGCGTGCCGACGAACCCGAACGCGATGGTGAACGCGAGCCACACGATCATTCCCAGCACGCCAAAAAAACGATCGAGCGGGGCAGCGAGGAATCCGATCATCAGCGCGCCGACGGCGGCCAACACGATGATGACGCCGCGCTGCCAGATGTTTTCGAGCGCGGCGCTGCGGTACCAGCCGCACACGCCGGCGACGCCGACCGCCGCAAACAAGCCGAAGACGAGCGGATCCGGGGCGGTTTCACGGTAGACGGTCGGCGCGAGGTCACCTCGAAGGATTGATGCGGCGATCTGGACGGCCGTGAGGCAGGCGCCACCGAAGCCCACGCCGGCAGCCAGCGAGCCCAACCCGAGGGCGAGCGGGTCCTTCGGGTGCTCGTCAGTCACACATTCAGCGCGCGGCCGAGCGAATCGAGGGCCGCTTCGGCGATGGCTTCGGACATGGTAGGATGGGCGTGAATCGCCAAATCGACTTCTTCGACGGTGTATTCGTTCTCGCGCGCGACGGCCAGCTCGTGAATCAATTCGGAGGCGTGCGCGCCCACGATGTGGGCGCCGAGAATCTCGCCGTATTTCTTGTCGCGGAGGATTTTGACGAACCCCTCCGTCTCGCCCGTGCCGCGCGCGCGGCCGTTAGCGGAGAACGGAAACTTGCCGGCGACGTAGTCGAGCTTTTTCTCCTTGCACTGGTCTTCGGTCATCCCGATGCTCGCCACCTCGGGATGGCAATACGTCACGCTCGGCACGTTGTCATACTTGATGGGATGCGGTTTCTGGCCCGCGATGATCTCCGCCACGACCACGCCTTCGCGGCTGCCCTTGTGCGCGAGCATCGGCGGGCCCGCGACGTCACCGATGGCGTAATACCCGGTGGTGCTCGTCTGGAGGTTCTTGTCGACCTTGATGAAGCCCCGTTCGGTCAGCTGGATGCCGCATTCCTTGAGTCCCACGTTTTCGATATTCACCGCGCGTCCTGCTGCCATCAGCACCGCTGCCGCGACGATCTGCTTTTTCTCCCCGCCGGCCTCGACGTCGAGCGTCACCTTGTCTTTGGCGACGGTCGCCTTCGTGACTTTCGCGCCCGCGATCACTTCGATGCCGCGCTTGCGATAGCTCTTGCCGACCGCATCCGAGGCTTCCGCGTCCTCGAGGGGGAGAATCCGGGGCAGGGCTTCGATGATCGTGACTTTCACGCCGAAGGCATTGAAGATGTCGGCGAATTCCATCCCGACCGCGCCGGCGCCGATGATCGCCAGCGTAGCGGGGATCTTCTCCATCAGCAGCGCCTCATCGGACGAAATCACGGTCGTCTTGTTGATCTCGAGCCCGATCTGGGGAATGCCCTTCACGCGAGAGCCGGTGGCGATCACGACGGCCTTTTTGGCCTCGTAAACGTCGCTGCCGACCTTGACCTTCTTCCCGGGCTGCAGGACGCCCGTGCCCCTCACGACGGTGATCTTGTGCTTCTTCATGAGGAACTCGACGCCCTTGGAGTTCTGATCGGCCACACGGCGCGAGCGCTTCATGGCGACGCCGTAGTCCGTCTTCACTTCGCCAGCCTCGACGCCGAAGTCCTTCGACTCCTTCAGGAGATGCGCGATGTAGGCGGAATGGAGCAGCGCTTTGGTCGGAATGCAGCCGATGTTCACGCACACCCCGCCGAGCTTGTCCTGCTCGACCACCGCCGTCTGCAGGCCGAGCTGCGCGCAGCGGATCGCGCAGACGTAGCCGGCGGGGCCGCCGCCGAGGACGATTACGTCGAACGAGTTTGCCACTGATACCCCTTACAGAAGCATGGCCAGAGGGTTTTCGAGCATCTGTTTGAGCGTTCTCAGGTACACGGCACCGGTCGCTCCATCGATCACCCGGTGATCGCAGCTCATGGTGAGCCGGAGCCGCCTCCTCACCACCACCCGATCGCCGTCGGGAACGGCCTTTGCGACGATGCTGCCGATCGCGACGATGCCGGCCTCGGGCGGATTGATCACGGCGGTGAAGTCGTCGATGTCGAACATGCCCAGGTTCGAGACGCTGAACGTGGCGCCGGTGTACTCCTCAGGCTTGAGGCGGCGGCTGCGGGCCCGGCCGGCCAGCTCCCGTGACTCCGCGCCGATCGCGCGCAGGCTCTTCTGATCGGCGTTCCGGATCACGGGTGTGATCAGGCCGTCTTCGATCGCCACCGCCATGCCGATGTGCACCTCGTTCCAGTAGCGGATGTGGTCTTCCTGGAACCAGGCGTTGCAGGCGCGGTGCTGCACCAGCGCCAGCGCCACCGCTTTGATGATGATGTCGTTGAACGAGATCTTGCCGCCTGCTTCGCCGAGCTGCTTGTTGAGCGCTTCGCGGGCTTCCGCGGCACGCTCCATGTCGATCTCGGTCGTGAGGAAGAAGTGCGGCACCGGTCCGATCGAAGCGGCCAACCGCTTGGCGATCGTCTTGCGGATCTGGGAGAGGGGGACGTCCTCGTACGGAACACCAGGAGTTGGGAGCCGGGAGCTGGGAGTTGGTGTGGCAACCGCTTGAGCTTGGGTTGCTCCGCCCTCGACGTCGCGTTTGATCACCCGTCCGCCCGGACCCGATCCCTGAACCAACTTGAGATCGACGCCTGCATCCTTCGCGATTCGTCTCGCGAGTGGGGAAACCTTTACACGTGTCGCGTCCGCCTGAGCCGCAACCGGTGCCTGGGCTGGTGCCGGTGGTGCGGGTTTGGGAGCCGGACCCGCGGCAGCGGCGAGAGCTGGTTTCGGTGCGGGAGCAGCAGGAGCCGGCTTCGCTGCCCCAGCTCCTGACTCCTGGCTCCCAGCTCCTGCCGTTTGACTCCCTGCTCCATCGACTTTTTCACCCGGCTTCCCAATCCACGCGACGACGTTCCCGACCGGCACCGTCGTCCCTTCCGGCACGATGACCTTCAGGAGCTGACCGTCAGCGCGCGCGACCAGCTCCATCACTGCTTTATCGGTCTCGACCTCGGCGAGCGTGTCGCCGGATTTTACGGCGTCGCCTTCCTTCTTGGCCCACTTCACGAGGCGCCCTTCCTCCATCGTGGGCGACAACGCCTCCATGTGAACTTTGGTGGCCATGATCGGGACTAGGGCTGGGGACTAGGGTCTAGGTAAAGCACACGGCGCGCGGCGGCGACGACCTTTTCGGGCGACGCCTTGGCGGCCCGCTCGAGGTGTTTGTTGTACGGCATCGGCACGTCGGCCTGGGTCACGCGCTGGACCGGCGCATCGAGATCGTCGAAAGCCTCGCGCTGAATCAGATCCACGAGCTGTGCGCCAATCCCCACGTGCGGCCAGCCCTCTTCCACGACGACCGCGCGGTTGGTTTTTCGCACCGACTCGAGAATCGCCGCCTCGTCGAGCGGGCGCAGCGAGCGCAGGTCGAGCACCTCCGCCGACACGTCCTGCTCGGCGAGCTGGTCCGCGGCCTTCTGCGCGACCACGAGCGTCTTGGAATGGCAGACCAGCGTCACGTCCGTCCCCTCGCGCTTCACCTCAGCGCGCCCGATCGGGACGATGTGCTCCCCGTCCGGCACCTCACCCTTGAGGTTGTACAGCATCTCGCCTTCGAGCACGATCACTGGGTTGTTGTCGCGAATCGCCGACTTGAGCAGGCCCTTGGCGTCGGCCGGCGTCGCCGGCGCGACCACCTTGAGACCGGGGATGTGCGCGAGCCAGCTCTCCCACGCCTGCGAGTGCTGCGACGCCAGCTGCAGCGCGGCGCCACTGGGGCCGCGAAACACGATCGGCATGGGAATCTGGCCGCCGGACATGTACAGCATCTTTGCGGCTGAATTGACGATCTGATCGAGCGCGAGCAGCGCAAAATTCCAAGTCATGAACTCGACGACCGGCCGGAGCCCACCCATCGCCGCACCGACGCCGATCCCGGTGAACCCCAGCTCGGCGATCGGCGTATCCACCACGCGCTCCGGGCCGAACTCTTCCAGCAGGCCGCGGCTCACCTTGTAGGCACCCTGATAGACACCCACTTCCTCACCCATCAGGAAGACGTTGGGATCACGCTGCATTTCTTCGCGTAGCGCCTGATTGAGCGCATCCCGGTAGGTTAGGGTGGGCATCAGTCGGCCAGCACGTCGGTGTACAGCTCGTCCGGATCGGGATCGGGGCTTTCGTCCGCGAACTTCACCGATGCCTCGACTTCAGCCAGGACCTCGGCATCCAGTGCGTCGAGCCCCTGCTGGTCGATGATCCCCTCCTCCTTGAGCTTGCCGGCCAGGTGGGTAATCGGATCACGCGCTTTCTGCTCTTCGACCTCGTCCTTGGTGCGATACACGCCGTGCAACGGGTCGGACATCGAGTGGCCCATGAAGCGATAGGTGCGCACCTCGAGCAGCGTCGGGTGGCTCTGCTTGCGCGCCCGCTCGACCGCGCGCCGCGTGGCGTCGTAGACCGTCAGCACGTTCATGCCGTCCACCTGCTCGGCCGCCATGTCGTAGCTGCAGGCGTGCTCGACGATATCGGTCACGGCCGCGACGCGCTCGAATGCGGTGCCCATCCCGTACCGATTGTTCTCGCACAGGAAAATGACCGGCAGCTTCCACACCGACGCCATGTTCAGCGTTTCGTGGAATGCGCCGATGTTTACCGCGGCCTCGCCGAAGAAACACACGCAGACCTGATCGCTGCCTTTGTACTTGCTGGCGAACGCCAGTCCCGCGGCGAGAGGAATGTGCCCACCCACGATGGCATGACCGCCCATGAAGCCGCGTTTGGCGTCGAACAGATGCATCGAGCCGCCCTTGCCCTTCGAGCAGCCTGTGGCCTTGCCGAACAGCTCCGCCATCACCGCATTGGCCGAGATGCCTTTGACCAGGGCCTGGCCATGCTCGCGGTAGGAGCAGATGACATAGTCGTCTTCGCGCAACGCGGCGAGCGCCCCGACGCCCACCGCTTCCTGGCCGATGTAGAGATGGCAGAACCCGCCGATCTTGCCGAGCGCGTACGCTTCCGCTGCCTTCTCTTCAAAGCGCCGGATGAGCAGCATCTGGCGCAGCATCTTGAGGTGCAGCTCGGACTGCGCCGTGTCCTTGGGGGATCGTGCCGTGGCCGTCATGCCGTCGCTGCCTCCACTTGCTCCCACGCGTGATAGCTGGAACGAACCAGCGGGCCCGATTCCACATGCCGGAAGCCCAGGGTCATGCCGTAGCGCTTCAGCTCGGTGAATTCGTCCGGCGTGTACCAGCGCGCAATGGGCAGATGCTGGTCCGAGGGCCGCAGATATTGTCCGATCGTGACGATGTCGACGCGCGCGGCGCGCAGGTCGCGCATCGCGACGAGCAGCTCGTCCCAATCCTCGCCCAACCCGCAGATGATTCCCGACTTGGTGAGCAACGTGGGGTTCCACTCCTTGGCGCGCTCCAGCAGCTCCAGCGCGCGCGGATACCGGCCTCCCGGCCGCGCAATGCGATACAGCCGGGCGATCGTTTCGAGATTGTGATTGAGGATGTCGGGTCGGGCGTCCACCACGATGCGGAGCGCGTCAGCATTGCCTTTGAAATCGGGAATCAGCACTTCGATCGACGTTGCGGGCAGGCGTCGCCGAATCTCTGCAATACACTCGGCAAATATCTCCGCGCCGCCGTTCGGCAAGTCGTCGCGATCCACACTCGTGATCACGACGTGCTTCAGATCCATCTGGGCGACGGCGTCTGCGAGACGCTGCGGCTCACCGGCGTCGAGCGGGGTCGGGGTACCATGCGCGACGGCGCAGTACGCGCAGTTACGCGTGCACACATCCCCCAGAATCATGAACGTGGCGGCCTTGTGCTCCCAACATTCCCCGATGTTGGGGCAGTGGGCTTCCTCGCAGACCGTGTGGAGCTTGAGGTCGCGCATCATGTGCTTCAGCGCGACGTAGTTCGGGCCACCAGGAGCTTTGACCTTGCGCCAGGGGGGTT
>Ga0137435_1000197_pt1 | contig 21531 bp, 19 predicted proteins | sample EasRivERMGT100_2_FD_104904 | JGI IMG/M metagenome (GOLD analysis project Ga0137435, IMG submission 104904) | Soil microbial communities from meander-bound floodplain in the East River, Colorado, USA - East River MetaG ERMGT100_2 | ecosystem: Environmental > Terrestrial > Soil > Floodplain ... | reverse complement strand
TCGGCCGACGTAACCAATGTCATAGCAGGTAGTTAGCTGCTCAGCGCTCGTAGTCCGTGTCTTGCGTACGGCGGTCGTATGCACGCCACCCTCGGCCGCTTCACGGCCAAACGCGATCTCCTGTACATGCTCACCTGGCGTGAGATCCGAGTGAAATACAGTCAATCCGTTATGGGCATCATGTGGGCGATCTTGATGCCGGCCGTGATCGTCTCGGCAGGCGTCGTGGTGCGTTTCGGGTTCTCGACGATCTCCGGGAAGCCCCTCGAGGTCGATGACGTGGCATCGGTCGCGGTTCGAGCGGTTCCCTGGGCCTTCTTCGTTGCGACGATCCGCTTCGCCACGACGAGCCTGATCGCCAATTCAACCCTGGTCACCAAGGTCTACCTGGCCCGCGAGGTCTTTCCGGTCGCCGCGATGCTGTCCCAGCTGATCGATGCCGCCGTGGCAACGCTGGTCGTTGTCATCCTCCTCACCGTGCTGCACGTCGGCGTGAGCGTGCAGCTCCTCTGGCTGCCGTTGCTGATCCTCATTCTCGTCGTGCTGACGACCGGCCTGGGCATCGTTCTATCTGCGCTTAGCCTCTTCTTTCACGATGTCAAGTACCTGGTGGAGGTTGTCCTCACGTTCGCGATCTTTTTCACACCGGTGTTTTACGAGGCTCGTATGTTCGGCCGCTGGGAGTCCCTGCTGCTGCTCAATCCCGTCGCGCCGCTGCTGGAGGGGATCGCGAACGTGGTCGTACGGCACGCGCCACCGTCGCTCCCGTGGATCGGGTACAGCGCTCTGTGCGCCGTGGGCATCTTCGCCGGTTCCGCCGCCATTTTTCATGCACTCGAACCGTATTTCGCGGAAAGCGCCTGACGCCTGTGAGTGACACTGCCCTGCGCCTCGACGGCGTGTACAAGAAATTCCGCAAGGGGGAGCTGTACAATTCCCTGCGCGATCTCGTGCCGGCGCTGAGCAGGCGCCTCATCGGCAGGCGGCCTGCGCCCGACTCCCTGAATGCACGCTCCTTCTGGGCTCTTCAGGATGTGAGCTTCGAATTACGCCGCGGAGAGGCCTTTGGCATCATCGGCTCCAACGGGGCGGGGAAGAGCACGATTCTCAAACTGATCAGTGGCATCATGCGGCCGACCCGGGGAACGATACAGGTCGGTGGGCGCCTGTCGGCCCTGATCGAGGTCAGCGCCGGGTTCCATCCGGACCTCACCGGGCGTGAGAACATCTACCTGAACGGTACGATCCTGGGGATGACACGCGCGGAGATCCGTCGGCGCTTCGACGCGATTGTCGCGTTTTCGGAGCTGGAGCAGTTCCTGGACACGCCCGTCAAGCGCTACTCCTCCGGGATGTACGCGCGCCTGGGGTTCTCCGTGGCGGTGCACGTTGAGCCGGAGATCCTCATCGTGGATGAGGTCCTGAGCGTCGGCGACTATCTGTTCCAGCAGAAGTGCATGGAGCGGATGACCGAGATCATGGCAGGAGACGCAACGATCATCTTCGTGTCGCACAATCTGCGTGCGGTGGCGAGCCTGTGTGAGCGCAGCCTGCTGCTCGACCACGGTCGCGTCGTGCAAATCGGTCCCTCCAGCGAGACGATCAAGACCTATCTCACCCGCGGACATAGCACGCGAGCGCTCGAGCCGGGAAGCGATATCCGCGTCACAAACGTGACGCTCGGCCCACCGGGCTCGTCCCGCGTCACCTTCGGTACAGACGAGTACATGGACATCACCGTGGAGGCGAAGGCGCGGACACGGCACGAGGACCTGAGCGTGGTGATTCAGATTATGGACAACAATCAGTACGCCGTCTTCGACACCTGCACGCAACGCCTAGGCGCCGGGCCTGTGACGCTCGAGGCGGGGGAGACGCTGACCTGCACCTTCCGGGTCCAGCTGCGCCTGGCGCAAGGCACGTTCCACGTCAACGCGTACCTCCATCGCTACGTGACCAGTCATCAGATCGACCGCTGGATGTCAGCCGCGACCTTCTTCATAGCGGAATCGCCGCTCGTGCGAGGCGTCGCCAACCTGGCGCCGTCCTTGGTGAACTGTGAGAAAGCATCACCAGTCGGCCCGGCCCTCCTGGATCCGGTAGGCCGGGCATGAGCCCGAATGGTCTGAGCCCGCGTCCGGGGAACTGGGTCGAGGTGAAGAGCCAGCAGGAAATCCTCGCGACCCTGGACGCGCGAGGGTGCCTGGATGGTCTGCCCTTCATGCCGGAGATGCTTCAGTACTGCGGCAAGAGATTCAGAGTAGCGACGTCGGCCCACAAGAGCTGTGACACCAAAGCTGGTAGCGTAACGCGGGGCAAGGCGCTGGGCATGAAAGACGCCGTTCACCTCGAAGCGCTCCGCTGCGACGGCCAGGCGCACGGTGGGTGTCAGGCTGGCTGCCTGCTGTATTGGAAAACCGTGTGGCTCAAGCCCGTGTCCAATGGCGATTCCGCGGCCGATCATCGGCGCCGGCGCTTGGGCGACCGTTCCGCGCCTGCGGGAGTCGGGTCCGGCTGCACGATGGACGCGTTAGCCCGCGCCACGCGAGCACCGTCGGTCGAGGGCCCTGAAACGGACGAGCGCTACTCCTGCCAGGCGACGGATCTGCCGCGGGCCACGACTCCGCTCCAGTGGTGGGACCCCCGCCACTACGTCAAGGACCTGACCTCGGGGAACATCGGACTGCTCAAGTTTGTGCGCTACGTGGCGATTGCCGCGTACAACGTCGTCATGCGCCTGAATTGGCGTGGGCGACCGTACCCGTACGTCCGCGGGCTTGTGAGGGGCGGGGAGAAAACACCGTCTGTGAAGTTGGACCTGCAGCCCGGGGAACTGGTGCAGGTGCGCTCGAAGGCCGAGATCATGCGCACCATCGATGCGGATCAAAGGAACCGCGGGCTCTGGTTCGATGGGGAGATGGTGCCGTTCTGCGGCGAGACCCATCGCGTCCTGCGTCGAGTCGAACGACTCATCGATGAGAAGACCGGCAGGATGATCAAATTGTCCAACGACTGCATCATCCTCGACGGCGTGTGGTGCGGTGGGTGTCTGAGCAGAGATCGCCTCTTTTGTACGAGGAGCATCTACTCATATTGGCGCGAAGCCTGGCTGAAGCGCGTTGAGGACGTCAAACAGGTAGCGCCCGTCCGCGAACCCATTTCGTCGTCGCTCTCCCGGTAGTGTTCGCGCCCAAAGCTCGCCCGCGCGTCAGTATCGGCGTCCCGGTCTACAATGGAGAGCGCTATCTCGCCGCGACGCTCGACTCTCTGATCGGGCAGACGTTCGAGGAATTCGAGCTCATCATCTGTGACAATGCATCCACGGACCGGACCGCCGAGATCGCGCAGGCGTACGCTGCCCGGGACCGCCGTATTCGCTACGTACCCAGCGATCGCAACATTGGCTCGGTACGAAACTTCAATCGCGCGTTCCGGCTGGCGACCGGGGAGTACTTCCGCTGGTTTTCCGCTGACGACCTGGCCGCGCCCGAGTCGCTGGCGCGATGCGTGGAGGTTCTGGACGCTGAGCCGGCTGTCGTGCTGGCGTATCCGAAGACACGACTGATCGACGCGGAAGGACAGACGATCCGCGACTACGACGATCGCTTGCACCTCACGATGGCCGACCCCTGTGAACGATTCCAGGAGCTGCTCGGTCGCATCGGCTACACGAACGCCGTCTACGGCCTGATGCGGACCGCGGCCGTGCAGCGGACCGGGTTGTTCGGCCCCTACCTCGCCTCCGACGAGGTCTTCCAGGCGGAACTCGTGCTCCACGGCCTGTTTTGGGAAATCCCTGCGGTGTTGTTCTTCCGCCGCATCCACGCCGCGGCGTCCAGCGGCATGACGCTGGCGGAGCGGCTGAGTTTTGACCGCCCTGAGCGCGCTCGGGCCAGGGAAATGAGTATGTGGAAGCGGCTGGTGGGACTAAGCCGTGCGGTGGAACGGTCGGGGCTGGATCGTAGCCAGAAGGTCCGCCTCCAAGCCTATCTTGCGCGCACCGCCGTTCGGAGCCGGGACGAGCTCGCACGCGAGGTCCTCGAGGCGACCCGCGGCGTCGTCGGACGACTGAGTCGTTCGCGACACGCGGATGTCGCGAGCGGGTCGCAATCCTAGCGAACTCCGAGCAGCGCTTTCCTGCTGTAGAACGCCTCCGCCAACCCTTCCGCAGCCCCGGATTCGACGCCGCGCAACCGCATCAATCCGTGGAAGGTGTCATCGGTAAACCACCGCTTGCTGCGTTGTGATCCGAACGCCGCGTGCAGGTGTCGAATCTTGGTACGTGTCACCGCCGAGGTGAGGGGCACGAAGAGGTTCGGCACGCCGAGATCCCCGTCGTACTTCGGGACCTCGTACTCGAGAATCAGATGGCTTCGGAACGTATTCCACGTGAGATCGGACACCACACGGTGGTCCTGGTGGCGGTCATCGCGGGTGTGCGTGAAGATCACGTCTGGAGACACGCGGCGCGCCAGCTGCTCGAACGCCTCCTTGATCTCGCCGCCGACGTACGGAAAGAACCCGTCACGGAATGCGTGGACCGCGATATCGCGGCGCCGCGCTTTCTTTAAGAAGAGTCCTGCGCCCTTGCGCGCTTCCTGCTCGCGCGGTCCCCCGCCTCCGCTGAACACGACCCAGTAGCAATCGATGCGGCGCTGCGCGGCCAGCAGCGTGAGCATCGTTCCGCCGCAGCCGATCTCGATATCGTCGGCGTGGGCGCCCAGGCACAAGATGGTGCGGGGTTGGAACCCGAGACTCAGCACGCCGGCTGTGGAACGGCCTGGCGCCACAGCTGCCAGGGCGCCTTCCCGCGGGCGTGCAAGTCCTCCAGCTGCTGCTTGTCCTTGAAGGTATCCATGGCGGCGAAGAACCCGTCATGCTGGTACGCGAGCAGCTGGCGCTCGGCGATCAATCGCTGGAAGGGCTCCTGCACCAGCTCCTCGCCGTCGCGCATGTAGTCGAAGATGTCGCGACGCAAGTAGAAGTACCCGCCGTTGATCCGCAGCGGCGTGCGTGTGATCGCACAAATCTCCTTCACGACGCCGTCGTTGTCTGCCGTCACGGCGTGGTAGCTCAGGTTGGGGCGCACGCTCACGAAGCAGGCGATCTTGTCGGTGCGCTCGCACTGTTCAATCAGATTCGGTAGCGGCAGGTCCGTGAGCCCATCCGCGTAGTTCGCCAGAAAGTGCTCCTCCCCCTCGAGGTAACGCTGGACGGCCTTGAGGCGCTGCCCGATGTTTGCGTTGATCCCCGTGTCGGCGAACGTGATGCGCCAGTCGGCAATGTCGCAGTTCATCAGCTCGACGTGGCCGCGCGGATCGCCGTTGCCTGACAACACGAAGTCGTTGGAGACCGTTTCTTCGTAGTTGAGGAAGTAGCGCTTGATCACGTCGGCGCGGTAGCCGAGGCACAGGATGAAGTCCTTGTGACCGTAGTGCGCGTAGTACTTCATCACGTGCCAGAGAATCGGGCGGTAGCCGATCGGGACCATCGGCTTGGGTATGTCCTCGCCCGCCTCGCGAATGCGCATGCCCAGCCCGCCGCAAAACAGGACTACTTTCATGATGCGACCTCCGCCGTGACGGTCCGTGGCGCATCGGTCCAACGCAGCGATGCGTCGAGTCGTCCCTCGGCCTGCAGCTTGAGGATGTGTTTGATCCGCAGGAAGCGGTCGCCCAGGAACTGCTCGCGCGTCACGCCGTGACGCTTGAACGCCTCGTGCAGTTCCTGCATCCCGGTGCGCGCGGTCCATTGCGGTTGAAACTGCGGGAGCGTCCGCGCCAGCTTGCCGCAATCCACCCGGTAGCAGCGCGGATCGGGGCCGCCCCCCTCCGCGTACCGCACGCGACTCCCCGGGACGATCTCTTGCACCATCCGGGCGAGATCCCGGACCCGGTAGTTCTCTTCCGTCCGTCCGACGTTGAACGCCTCGTTGTGCACGGCCTCGCGCGGCGCCTCCAGCACCGCCAGGAAAGCGCGCGCGATATCCTCGATGTGCACGAGCGGGCGCCACGGAGTGCCGTCGCTCTGGATCAGCACGTCTCCCGTCGTGTAAGCGACGCCGACCAGGTTGTTCACCACGATGTCGGCGCGCAGCCGCGGGGACACGCCGTACGCGGTTGCGTTGCGGAGGAAGGTGGGGCTGAAGCGCTCGTCGGCCAGCGGCGCGACATCCTGTTCGACGCGGACCTTGGACTCGCCGTACGCCGTGATCGGGTTGAACGCGGCGTCTTCAGTCAGCAGCGCGTCGCCCGCGACGCCGTACAAGCTGCAGGAGGACGCGAACAGGAACCGCGGCACCCCGGCTTCCTTGGCGAGCCGGGCGAGGCGCACCGATGCCAGGTGGTTGATGTCGTAGGTGCACGCGGGGTTCACGTTGCCCAGTGGATCGTTCGACAGCGCGGCGAGGTGCACGATCGCATCGAACCCGGCCAGGTCGGAGGCGGGGACGTCCCGCACGTCGCAGCGCCATGACTCGATCGCGGCCGTGTCCGTCCCGAGGTTGCAGTCCTCGAAGAGATAGGTATCCAGACCGACGACGCGATGACCCGCCGCGGCGATGAAAGGCGCCAACACCGACCCGATGTAGCCGTTGTGACCCGTGATCAAGACGCGCATTAGACCTCAGACCTTCTGCATGGGGCGGACGTGGAGGTCGGTGACCTCCGCGGTACGCTCCAGCGATAGTGAGTGGACGACGGCCGCCGCCACGTCTTGCGGCTGCAGCAGCCGCTCGGGCTGATACGTCCGGCCTTCTTCCTCGTGAATGACGGCCTGCAGCGGTGTCGCGGTGCGTCCCGGATACACGCTGAGCACGCGGACGCCGTCGGGGTTGACCTCTTCGCGGAGGGCATCGGCGAGGGCGCGCAGCGCATGCTTGCTCGCGGCATAGGCGGCGACACTCGCCCGCGCGTGCAGGCCCGCGCTCGAGTTCACGAACACCACCTGTCCCCGACGCGCCCGCAGCAGCGGCAACAGGAGCTGAGTGAGCAGGTACGGTCCCCGGACGTTGACTCGAAACAACTCGTCGAGTTGCCCGACGGGCGCCTGCGACAGCGTGCCGAGGAAATGCGTGCCGGCGGCGTGAACCAGAATGTCGAGCCCCCCGTATTCGCGCTGCAGTTGGTCGCGCAGCCGGCTCATCTCGTCGTCATTCTCCAGGTCGAGCGGCCAGGTGCGGACGCAGCCGCCGCTCTGGCGCGCCTCCGCGGCGGTCGCTTCCAGCGCCGCGGCGCGACGCGCCACCAGCCACACGGCGTGCCCGCCGGCCGCGAGCTCGAGCGCAATCGCCCGGCCGATGCCGCTGCTGGCGCCGGTGACGACCGCGACCCCGCCGGCGAACGCCTCCTTCATCGCGTCTGCTCCTCGGGCTGGGAGACGAGCAGCCCACGATCCTGCAGCAGGGTGGCGGCCCGCCGGATCGACGCGAACGGCAACCCCGATCGCTCGGCGATGTCGAGCAGGCTGTGCCGACCATCGGAGAGGTTGAGCACCCACAGGAGCGCGGTCTCGTTCACGCGTTCCTCGGCGCGCCCCCCGATCGCCTCGTAGAGCCCGCGTCGCCCGAGCTGCGGCTCCCCCCTCGGGTTCGTGTTCACGTACGTCCCGTTGCCCTCGAGCACGTCGAATACGGCGAGACACGTCGCATAGGAATCGGCCAACGACTCGGGTCGCACGAAGTCGAGGTCGTCGGCTGACGTGTGGTATTCGGGATAGCGCGCATACGGGGTGCGTGACAAACACCCCACCGCCAGGTCATAGCCGGGGGAGCAGTACTGCCGCTCGTCGTAACCATACGGCGTGAAGGCCATCACCTCGAACGGCCGCCCGGTCTGGCGCAGGACGTGCGCCACCGCCCGATCGATGTCCGCCGTGCCGCGGCGACTTGCTTTGTAATGCAGGCTGCCGGAATCACCGACGCTCGCGAGGACCAGGCCGTGCTTGATCCGCGGCACGACAGCCTCGTTGCGAGCCAGCCAGGTGATCGAGCCAATCGTCCCCGGAATGAACAGGAAGCGGTACGTGTACCGCCGCCGCTGCCCCGCGAGGTGGCGCGCGAGATACGTGGCGACGGCGACCCCGGACAGGTTGTCGTTGCAGAGCGATGGATGGCAGGCGTGACACGAGATGAGGATTTCATCGGAAGTCTCGCCCGGCAGCACCAGCTCCCCGTAACTCAAATGCCCCGGTACGAGCGTGGAGTCGATCATGACCTCGTACTCGTCTTCGGGGAGCGCCTGCAGTTGCCGGTCCGTCATGCAGAATCCCCACCCCTCCTGGTAATAGGAGGTCCGGTAGGGGATCCAATCGGGATGCTCGGGGAGGGTGAAGCAGTGCGCCCGGAGCTCCGCCAGCGAGACCGTGCGGCGTACCGGGACGCTGTAATTCAGCACGTGGAGATTGGAGCGCCGGAAGTCCACGACGCGCTCGCCGCGCGAGTTCTTCACGTACGCGTCCTGGATGTTCCACTCGCGCGGCACCGTCCAGTCCAACACTTGGGTCCCGGTCGCGACCTCGTGCACGGTGAGCGGGATCTGCGCCTCGAGCCGGCGCAGCGTCTCGCGGAGTCCGTCGCCGGTGATGCTGCGGCAGATCGGGTACAGATCCGCGATCAGGCCGTGCATCGCCGTGCCGACATCTTCGGTCACGCGCGCCGGAGCGGTTGCGGTGCTCACGCGGGCGCCGCTTCGAAATCCGCGTACATCCGGTCACGATCCAGGAGGATTGGCTCGGGGAGCGGCCAGCGAATGGCGAACGCCGGGTCGTCGAAGCGGAAGCCTTGCCCCGACGCGGGCGCGTAGAACTCGGACATCTGGTAGAGCACCTCGGTGTCGTCGACGAGCGTCTGAAAGCCGTGGGCGAAGCCTTCAGGGATGTAGAGCGCCGCGCGATTCTCGGCGGTGAGCTCCACGCCGACGTGCTGGCGGAACGTCGGGGACTGAGGCCGCAGGTCGAGCGCGACGTCCCAGATGGCGCCTCGCGCGCAGCGAATCAGCTTGGCTTCCGCGTGCGGAGCTGCCTGGTAATGAAGCCCCCGCAGCGTACCGCGGCGGCGGTTGAACGACATGCTGCATTGCACGAGTCGCGGATTGAGGCCGTGCTCGGCGAACTCGCGCTGGCACCAGGTCCGCGCGAAGAATCCGCGCGCATCCTCGCGCAGCTCCGGTTCGATGACGAAGACGCCCGGTAATGCCGCCTCGCGGAAGATCACGGAACGACCGACACCTCAGGGATCGGAATGACGAATTGTCCGCCCCACTCGCGGATGTAGGCGAGTTGGGACATGATCTCTTGCTTGACGTTCCACGGCAGGATCATCACATAGTCGGGGCGGGTTTCCCGAATCCGCTCGGGTGGATGGATCGGGATGTGCGTCCCCGGCAGGAACTTGCCGTGCTTGTACGGGTTGCGATCGACCGTGTAGTCGAGAAAGTCCGTCCGGATGCCGCAGTAGTTGAGCAAGGTGTTGCCCTTGCCGGGCGCGCCGTAGCCGGCGATCGACTTGCCCGCACGCTTGGCGGCGATGAGGAAGTCGAGCAGCTTCCGCTTCGTGTCGCGGACCTGCTCGGCGAAGTCGGCGTAGTAGCTCAGCTGGTCGAGCCCGGCTTCACTCTCGCGCGCCCGCAGCGTGTCCACGCGCGGCGTGATCGGCCGGAGCGGATCCTCGGCGTGGCAGGCGTAGATCCGCAGCGAGCCGCCGTGCGTCGCGAGTTCGTCCACGTCGTAGATCGTGAGCCCGTGCGCGGCAAGGACCTGCGTGACGGACAGCAGCGAGAAGTAGGAGAAATGCTCGTGGTAGATCGTGTCGAACTGGTTCTCCGCCACGAGCCGCATCAGATGCGGGAACTCCATCGTGATGACCCCGCGCGGCGCGAGCACGATCTTCATGCCCGCCACGAAGTCATTGAGGTCATGCACCTGCGCCAGGACGTTGTTGCCGATCAGCAGATCGGCCCGCTGATCGTCCGCGACCAGGGCGCGGGCGCTCTCGCGCCCGAAGAACTCGACGAGGGTCGGCACACCCTTTGCGATCGCCGCCTGCGCGACGTTCGCGGCGGGCTCGATCCCCAGGGCGGGAATGCCGCGTTCCACGAAGTACTGGAGCAGATACCCGTCGTTGCTCGCGAGCTCGATCACCTGACTCTCGCGGGACAGACCGAGTTCCTCGATCATTGTCTCGGTGTAGCGCCGTGAATGGTCGAGCCAGCTGTCGGAGTACGACGAGAAGTAGGCGTATTCCGTGAAGATCTCTTCGCGCCGCACGTATTCTTGGAGCTGCACGAGGAAACAGCGGTCGCAAACGTAGACATGGAGCGGGTAAAACGGCTCCATCGCGTTCACCTGGTCGGCGCGCAGGTATGACTCGCACAACGGCGACATGCCGAGATCGACGAACGTGTGTCGGAGCGGAGCGCCGCAGAAACGGCAGACGCCCTCGCCGTGGTTCACGGACGGCAGCGCGCCAAACTCCACCGGGGCTGTGGTTATATCCATAGTGCACGCCTCGGCACGCAGGAACCGGACCACTATCAGGAGCGGGCCCTGACTCGTAACATATTGGTAATGTTGTTGATACGACCTTGCGCCCGCGTCGCGGGGCGCTCGAGAGTGAGGTGTGGCAGGTTTACATCACTTCTTGGGCCGTCCTTGTGATGCCGGCCCGCTACGATGTGGCGGTGGCCGGTGGCGGCATCGTCGGTCTGGCGACTGCACTGGCGCTGGTCGAGAGCCAGCTGTCGGTCGTGGTGCTCGAGGCCGAGGAGCGTCTCGCCGCCCACCAGAGCAGCCACAACAGCGGCGTCATTCATTCCGGCCTGTACTATCTCCCCGACTCGCTTAAAGCGCAGACCTGCCGCGAGGGGCGCGAGGCGCTATACCGGTTCTGCGCCGACGAGGGCATCCCGTACCGGCAGGACGGCAAGCTCGTCGTCGCCACACATCCCCGGGAGCTCGCGCCGTTGGCGCAGCTCGAGGCGCGGGGGCGGGCAAACGGGCTCGCCGGCATCCGGCAGCTCGGACGGGAGGAGTTGCGCGAACTCGAGCCCGAGGTCAGTGGTCTCGCCGGCCTGTGGGTTCCAGAGACTGGGGTCGTCGACTTTGCCAAGGTGGCGGCCGGCTTTGCCCGCCGCGTGCAGGCGCGGGGTGCGGAGATTCGCACAGGGGCTCGCGTGGTGGCGGCGCGTGAGGACGGGTCTGCGCTCGTCGTCGAAACGACCGCTGGCGACGTGCACGCCTCGCTGCTGGTCACGTGCGCCGGCCTTCAGGCGGACCGCGTGGCCCGCGCCTGCGGCGTGGACCCGGGGTTGATGATCATTCCGTTTCGCGGTGAGTACTACGAGCTCCTGCCTTCGAGGCGTGACCTGGTGCGTCACCCGATCTACCCCGTGCCCGATCCGCGCTTTCCCTTCCTCGGCGTGCACTTTACCCGCACGATCGATAACCGCGTGCACGCCGGACCAAACGCGGTCTTGGCGCTCAAGCGGGAGGGCTACCGCCGCACCGACGTCTCAGCGCGGGATATCGCCGCCATGCTGTCGTTCGTGGGCTTCTGGCGAATGGCCGCGCGGTATTGGCGCACCGGGCTGGCCGAGATGGAGCGCTCGGTGAGCAAGCGGTCGTTCGTGCGGGCGCTACAGCGTCTGGTGCCGAATCTTCGTGCGGAGGATCTCGAGCCAGGCGGGAGCGGCGTGCGGGCGCAGGCCGTCGATCGCTCCGGGGCGTTAGTGGCAGATTTTCGGATTGTCGAGGGGCGGCGCTCGCTCCACGTTCTCAATGCGCCATCCCCGGCAGCGACGGCATCCATCAGTATCGGTCGCCATATCGCCCGTCGGGCGCTGGCGATGCTGGCGGGGGGAGGGGGGGGGGGCTGATTCCCGCAGCTACCAGGCTCCCCGCTTGCCGATCATCACCGGCAGCGTGCCAAGCATGATCCTCAGATCCTGAAGCGTGGATTGCCGCGAGATGTATTCCAGATCGTACTTGAGCTTGCTCCGTACGTCGTCAAGGCATGTGTCGTACGTCTGACTGATCTGGGCCAACCCCGTGATTCCGGGCCGGACGCGCTGACGCTCCTGGTAGCGGTCGATCTGCACGCGTAGCTGCGCAAAGATCGTGGGCTGCTCGGGGCGGGGACCGACCACGTCCATGTCCCCACGCAGCACGTTGATGAGCTGGGGCAACTCGTCCAGGCGGTACAGGCGCAGGAACCGGCCGATGCGTGTAACCCGGGGATCGTCAGGCTGCGCCCACACCTGGTCGTTTTCGTTCGAAATCCGGCTGGTGGCCATAGTGCGGAACTTGTAGATCGTGAATGGTTTGCCACCGCAATCGCTGCTGCGCCGGGTGTTTCCCGCCGGCTCCCCGGGTGCCCGGCGGTCAATTCCGATGCGCGTCTGGACAAAAAAGATCGGTCCCCGCGAGGTCAGCTTGATGACAAGTGCAATCCCGATCATCAGCGGGGCCGTCACCAGGATTCCGAAGGCGGCGACGGCGACGTTGAGGGCACGCCGCAGGCTCTCGGACGGTGGCGCCGCTGTCGTTGTGCGTGGCAGGGCTTGGCTGATTCTGATGCTAGTCACGCTGTGCGCTCGTCGCTGGGTTGACGGCACGTAATGCAGGTGCCGTGCCCCGCGATCAACATCGGAAACGCCGTCAAATCAATCGATTACAACTGCTGCGTCGATCGATGTAGCGCCGCGTCCACGGCGTTTGTTGGGGGGGTGCTACAAACGCCGGTAGGTCACTCGTCTGACGGTGTCGGCTTGCGATGCAGTCCGTGGCGCTCCATCAGACGGTACAAGGTGGTACGGTCCACGCCCGCCACTCGCGCGGCGCGCGACATGTTCCCGCGCGCTTCCGTGACGAGTTGCGTGAGATACTGCAACTCGAACGCCGCGACGAGCCGATCGCGAGCCGCGTAATACGGCTCCTCGGTCGTCACCTCGGAGGGCGTAAGCGTACCTCCCGAGGGGGCCGTTTCGCCCAGTGCGGGAATGTCCTCAGGTCGGATTTGGGAGCCGGGATCGAGCAGCACGACCATGTGCTCAATCACATTTTCGAGCTCGCGCACGTTCCCCTTCCAGGAGCGGGCGCGCAGCGACCGCACCGCGGCGTCCGTGAACTGGGGCCGCGCCGCGCCTGATCCGCGGTGACGCGCCCAGTAGTGCGCGAGGAAATGATCCGCGAGCAGCAGGATGTCGCTCGGGCGGTCCCGCAGGGGTGGGACGGGAATCGGAACCACGCGCAGGCGATAATACAGGTCCTCGCGCAGGGTGCCGGCCGCGACAGCGTCCTCGGGGTTGCGGTTGGTGCACGCAATGAAGCGGACGTTCACGATCGCGTCCGTGGTCTCGCTCCCGACTCGACGCACGACGCCGTCCTGGATCACCCGCAGCAGCTTTGCCTGGATCGGTTTCGGCATGTCCGCGAGCTCGTCGAGCAGCAGCGTGCCACCGTTCGCAGCCTCGAGGAGCCCTGGCTTGTCACGCACGGCGCCGGTGAAGGCCCCCTTGCAGTGGCCAAACATCTCCGATTCCAGCAGTGCCTCGGGGAGTGCGGCGCAATTCACCGCGACCAATGGCCGGCTGCTCCGGCGACTGTGATGGTGGATGAACTGGGCGATTAATTCCTTGCCGGAACCGCTCTCGCCGGTAATGAACACGGACGCGTCGGTGGGCGCGACGCGGCGAGCCAGGTCCACCGCTCGCCGAAACGACGGCGCCGCGCCAAGCACCGTCACCCGCTCGCTGTTTCCGTGCTCGCGAGCAAATTCGGCCTGCACGGCGTGGGACTCTCGCGCGACGAGCACCGCGTGCGACGCGCGCCCGAGCAGGATTTGGAGGTGCGTGCCCGAAAACGGCTTGGGCAGATAGTCCCAGGCACCCGCGCGCAGCGCTTCGATATTCGACTCCACGGTCGGGTTTCCCGTGATCATGAGCACGAGCGTGTCGGGGTGCGCCTCGAGACAGGTGCGGAGCAGCCGCATCCCCGGGACCTCTGCCATGTAGAGATCGAGGAGTACGATGTCGAATCTGGTGCGGCGCAGCATCTCGCGAGCTTCCTCGCCGCGGCTCGCCACCGTCACCTGGTAGCCTTCGTACTGCAGCACCGTGGCGCAACTCTCCCGGAGCGTGCGGTCGTCGTCTACGATGAGCACCTGGATGCTGGACTTGAGTTCCGGCGTGAGCTGCGGCAGGCTGACCGCGGGCCGGGGTGGACCGGAGGCGGTCTGGCCCCCACGACGCGAGCGTTGATCTGGTGCTGGTGCGGACATGACCTCGCGAACCTCCGTGCCGTGACTGAGGTGTCTGGAGCTGCAGTTTTGACACCATGGCACGGATCGGGCCTGGCGTCGAACCGTTTGGACTCTTCCAAGAAGTGCTTGATTTACATGCGGTTCGGATGACCGTCAATGACGGTTGTCACATTCCCGCCACAGGCCAGACCATGAATATGACGCTCCGGTGCCACACCCCGCGACGGCCCCCGGTCCCTTAGTGATCCACGTCCCCTGTGACGCCAGCGACTCGCGCGGTATCACCCTTGCGGTGCGGGATCGCCGTGACCCCGTACCTACCTGGCAATGGCGCGCCGGCACCCGGCGAGCGGTTGTCCCTGCCCTCCGGCGCGGGGCGCTCGGTGCGACCGGAGGAGTTCGGGGCTGCCGGAGATGAGCCGCTCGACTGGCCCCGCTACGTGGCCGCGGTGCTGCGTTACCGCTGGTGGCTGCTCGGGCTCGTGGCGGTGGGGGGATTGGGCGGCATCGCCGCCGGTCGCTACGTCCCGCCTTCCTACCAAGTACAAGCGACGATCTGGATCCAGTCGAGTAGTGAACCCCGCGGCGGCGCCAATCGCGGGCCGATCGGTGCCAATCAGCTGTTCGAGTCGTACGCCTGGGTTGATTTGCTCAGGTCCTACGTCGTGCTCGATCAGGTCGCGCGTGACCTCCGGCTGTACCTCGTCCCTGAGCGCGGCGCGGCCGGCGCGTTTGCCGGATTCTCCGTGCGCGCCACCTACCGTCCGGGCCGGTATCGGATAGTGGTGGATCGTACGGGACGCACGTTCCGCCTCGTCGCAGGCGAGGGTGAGGAAGTGCAGCAGGGGGTGATCGGCGACTCGGTCGGGGCCGCGCTTGGCTTCCAGTGGGTACCCCCCGCGAACCTGCTGCCCGCCGGAAGCGACGTTGAGTTCACGGTCAGGCCGCTGCGAGACGCGGCAAAGGCACTGGGGAATGCGCTAGCCGTGACGATGGACGCGAGCGGCAACTTTCTACGCATCGGGCTGACAGGTGGGGACGCAAGGGGCACGGCGCTGATGGTGAACGCCGTCGCGGAGCGCTTCGTCGAGGTGAGCGCGGAGTTGAAGGGAGCAAAGCTCCACCAACTGGGGACGCTCCTCGACGAGCAGCTGCAGGCAGCGCGCGACAATCTACAGCGGGCGGAAAGCGCACTCGAGGAGTTCCGCGTTCGCACCGCCACGCTGGCGCCGGACCTGATGGTCCCTGCCGGTTCGTCGGGCGCAAACTCGTCGCTCAGCACCGTCCTCGGCCCAAGGCTCGAGCAGGAACAACTGCAGCGGGATCGAGATGCGATTGACAAGGTGCTGGGCCAGATGAGCGACACGGGCGGCTCGCTAGACGGCCTGGCGTTCATCGGGGCGGTGCAGCGCTCGCCCGCCGTGAGCCAGGCATTGCGTGATCTGTCCACGAAGCAGGTGGAGTTGCGCGCGCTCGGCTCCAGGTATACTGGGGATCACCCCGCTGTCCAACGACTGAAGAGTGAGATCGCGGTTCTCGAGCGGACCACGATTCCGGCGTTGACGCGATCGCTGAGGGACGACTTGACAGCGCGTGAGCGCGTGCTGGCGCCACAAATCGCCGCGGGAGACCGGGAGTTGAGGGGGATTCCGCAGCGGGTAATCGAGGAGGCGCGCCGGCGCCGCGACGTCGACCTGGCTACGACCCTTTACACGGGCGTGCAGCAGCGCTACGACGAAGCGCGCCTCGCTGAAGCGAGCAGCGTTGCCGACGTGCGGATTCTCGACTCCGCGATGGCACCGCAGGAGCCCGTTAAGAGCTCGACGTCGCGGTTCATCGTGATGGGCTTTGCCGCCGGCCTCGGTTTGGGACTCGTAGGCGCGGTGCTGGCTGACCGGCTCGACCCGCGGATGCGCTACCCCGATCAGGTGACGCGCCAGATGGGGTTGCCGATCCTGGGCGTGTTACCGCATGTGAAGGACCGCAAAGCAGGGCCGGACGACGATCACGTCGCTCAGGTGATCGAGGCGATGCGGAGCGTACGTCTGAGCTTGGTGCATTTCTACGGTGGGAACGGCCCGGTCGTCGTCACCGTGACGAGCCCTGGGGTCGGCGACGGCAAATCCTTCCTCACCGCGAATCTCGCATTGGCGTGCGCCGAAGCGGGTCAACCGACGCTGCTCATCGACGGCGACGCTCGGCGCGGCGCGCTGCACCGCGTGCTGCACCGACCGCGCAAGCCCGGCCTGACGGATTATTTGGCGGGCGCGGTGCCACTCGAGGGGGTCACGCAGACCACGATGTATCCCTCGCTGGACTTCATCGCGGCGGGCTCACGCTTTCGCGACTCACCCGAGTTGCTCGGATCGCCCGCCATGGTGCAGCTCCTCGACCGGGTGCGCTCGCAGTACCGAGTCGTGCTGGTGGACAGCCCACCCCTGGGGTCGGGCGTGGACCCCTACACGCTCGGGACGCTCACGGGGAACATGTTGCTCGTGCTGCGCACCGGCACGACGAACCTCACGTTGGCGCGCACAAAGCTCACGGTTCTGGACCACCTGCCGATCCGCCTGCTCGGCGTCGTGTTGAATGACGTCCAGCCCGGCGGCATGTACCGCTACTATAGCTACTTGTCCGGGTACGGCACGGCAGATGAGCGAGAGGGATTCGCCGTGGCGGGCCGGCAGCCGCGCGGCGTGTTGTAGGTGCTCAGGTCGTCCGGTTAATCGTTGTACGGTTGCAGCCAGGCGTCTGGTTGATCCGTCCGCGCCCTCTGGAGCGCGGCGCTCGCCCGCAGCATCAACTCCGACGAATCGATGGCCGCGACATGGAAGTCGCTCACGCCATGATATCCCGCCCGGAGACGGAACCGCGGCAGCGACGCGACGGCGGGGAGCGGCTCGCCGAGAATGGCGCTCACCAGCCGTTCGGCAAGCCGACGCGCTTGCGTGGCATCGGTGTCGACCGCAACCACGGCGAAGGCATTGGGGCTGAGCCGGCCGATCGCGTCCGAGTGGCGGGTGGCCGTGCGCAGCGCCGCGGCGATGCGTCGCAACAGCGCCAGCGGGGTGTCGGTCGCTGTCACGTCCCCGTCTGGTGGCTCGGTCTCCGGAGCGAGCAGCACGCAGCCGAGCCCCGTATGCAGGCGCGACGCGTGCGCGCCGAGTTCCTCAGCGCGGCGCGTGAGCCCTCGAGAGTTGTAGACGCCAGTCATCTCGTCGACGAGGCCGGTGGCGCGCGCGTGGTCAGCGTCGAGTTTGGCGAGCACGAACACGTCCAGCGCTGCGAGCAGCTCTTCGGCATCGAGCGGCTCTCCCAAACACGCCCACGCGCCGGCGCGCAACGCCGCCAACCGGTCGCGCCGCGTGGGAGGACGCGACAGGGCCAGGAACACAGGCGTGCTGGGGGAGATCAAACCCTGGTCGTAGAGGTCCCGGCAGAGGGCGTGACCATCGCCGTCCGGCAGCTCCTCGTCGATGAGGATCGCGTCGGGTGGATTGCGTCGAATGTGCGTGATGGCCTGCACACGCGTGTAGGTCTTGACGACGCGGTATCCCTGTGGAGCAAGAATGCTGGCGAGCGACCGGCTGCTCCACTCCTGCTTGCTCGCGATCAGCACGTCGACAGGGCGCGCCGACGGCGTCTTCCTGCTCATGCGGTTCCTCTCCGGGCGAGGGCGCCTCGGACTCGCGATGTGGTACAACCGGCCTCGGGTTCTGGGAATGCGTCTGCAGGACTCGTGCGCGGCGTATCGCCCCAGAGCAGTGATGGGCCAACAGGTTACGACCGCCCGTTACGCCCGGACCGTTACGGAACTGATGCACCGCGACCACAGCGGCGTGACAATCCGTGCGCGCGCTCTCCAGCCCCCGGCCCGGATCCTTCCGGGCGATCAAGCAACGGCGGGCATTCTGCAGGGGGTCGCTACGGCCCGAAAATTGTACTGTGAGCCGGCATGAAATGTCGACGCTGTGAGGGCAGAGCGCCAGGTGCGGCTCCGCGGGAGCGGGCGCGTTCCCGCACGGTCTGGGGTGCGGACCGCATCAGCGGACTGCGCTGCTCGGCGTGCGGCACGCTCCTCGACGCCGACGACATCGCGAAGCTGCTGCTGGAGAAGCAGTCGCAGCTCGAGCGCTTCGGGCTGCTGACCCCTCCCTCGGCGGCAGTCGTGCCGATCGCCAATCACGCGACCGGCCCGGAGCCACAGGCGCCGGGCGCCGTCCGGCGCAAGTTCCGGCTCGAGAAAGACTGACATGTGCGGGATCATCGGGTACACCGGCGACGGCCGGCGCCAAGCGGCCCCGATTCTGCTCCGAGGCCTGGAACGCCTCGAGTATCGCGGCTACGACTCGGCCGGGCTCGCCATTCAGACCGATCGTGGTCTCGTCACGCGCAAACTCGCGGGCCGCGTCGGGGGACTGCGCAGCTCCGTCGAGCGCCTGCCGCTGCCCGGTGCCTGCGGGATCGCGCACACGCGGTGGGCGACGCACGGCGCGCCGACGACGTGCAACGCGCACCCCCACGTCGATTGCGACGAGCGCTTCGCCCTCGTCCACAACGGCATCATCGAGAATGCCGACGTGCTGCGCGCCGCGCTGGAGCGCGCCGGCCACACCTTCCGGACCGAGACCGACACCGAGACGCTCGTGCACTTGATCGAGGACTCTCCGGGAGACACGCTGGAAGTGCGGGTCATCAGCGCACTCGAGCATGTGGTGGGGACGTATGGCATTGCGGTGATGTCGGCGGACGAGCCCGGGAAAATTGTGGTGGCGCGCCAGGGCTCGCCGGTATTGCTCGGCATCGGCGACGATGAGTACTTCGTCGCGTCCGACGCGTCGGCGATCCTCGAGCACACCCGCTCGGTGGTGCATCTCGACGATGGCGACATCGCGGTGCTCACCACCGACGGCTACCACGTCATCGATCGTGAGTCGCACGTGCAGTTGCGCGAAGTGAACGACGTGACGTGGGACCTCGAGGCGATCGAGCTGAACGGTTACGCCCACTTCATGCAAAAGGAGATCGCCGAGCAGCCCGAGACCGTGCGCAGCACCCTGCGCGGCCGGCTGATGTTCGAGGAAGGACTCGCGCGGCTCAATGGCTTGAATCTCAGCCCGGAAGACTGCGCGGCCATTCAGCACATCACGATCGTGGGCTGTGGGACGTCCTGGCACGCGGGTCTCGTGGGACGGCACATCATCGAGGCGCTCGCCCAGATCCCGGTCAGCGTCGAGTACGCCTCCGAGTACCGCTACCGCCGCCAGGTCACGCGCCCCGGGACGCTCGTCGTCGCCATCTCGCAGTCGGGCGAGACGGCCGACACGCTGGAGGCGATGCGGGCCGCGCGCGCCGCTGGGTCGCGGGTCGTCGGACTCGTGAACGTGGTCGGCAGCACCATCGCCCGCGAAGCGGACGGCGGCATCTACCTGCACGCCGGTCCCGAGATCGGCGTCGCTTCGACCAAGGCCTTCACGTCACAGATTGTGGCGCTCGCGCTGCTCGGGCTCTACTTGAGCAGCCACCACGGGTTGCCGCTGGCGGAACGACAGGAGCTGGCGCGTCGGCTGTCGCAGCTGCCGGGGCTCGTGGCCCGCACGCTGGAGCTCGAGCCGCAGGTCCGAGTGCTGGCCGAACACTTCGCGCAGGCGCCCAACGCGCTCTATCTGGGACGGGGCGTGAACTTCCCGGTCGCGCTGGAGGGCGCCCTCAAGCTCAAAGAGATCAGTTACATCCACGCCGAGGGCTACCCCGCGGCGGAAATGAAGCACGGCCCGATCGCGCTCATCGACGCAAACATGCCGGTCGTCTTCGTCGCACCCGCCGATGAGGTGTACTCGAAAGTCGTCTCCAACATGCAGGAGGTGCGCGCTCGTGGCGGCCGGATCATCGCGATCACGACCGAAGGCAATGGCGACCTCGGCACGCTCGCGGACCACCAGCTCCGGATCCCTGCCACGGCGCCTTTGCTATCGTCGATCCTGAGCGTGATTCCCTTGCAGCTGCTTGCCTATCACGTCGCCGTGCTGCGGGGTTGTGACGTAGACCGGCCCCGGAACCTCGCGAAGAGCGTGACGGTCGAGTAAGATGAGGCTTACCATGGCACCAATCCGCTGGAGTCCGCTCGCCGCCGCGCTCGCGTTGACCATGGTCAGTGCGCCGCCGACGTGCGCGCAGTCCGAAGGAGTGGGCATTCTCGCCACCCGCGACGCGCTGAGCCAGGAACTGGCGCGGCTCGAAGGCACGGGGGACAAGGGACGTGCGGGCGCTGCGTTGATCCGCGCTCGACTCGAGAATGGGGACTTTCAAGCAGGCGAGCGCATTTTCATTCAGGTCGAAGGCGAGGCCACGCTCACCGATACCTTCGTCGTCATGGCGGGGCCTCAGCTCGAGCTGCCGCAGGTCGGCACGGTGCCGCTGCACGGCGTGCTGCGCGCAGAGCTCGAGGGACGGCTCAAGTCGCACCTGGCGCAGTACCTTCGCGAGCCGGTCGTCCACGCCCGGGCACTGATCCGCCTGCTCGTGGATGGCGACGTCGTACGACCCGGCTACTACGGGGCCGCCCCGCAACAACCCCTCGTCGACGTCATTGGGCAGGCGGGCGGCTTTACGACAAAGGCCAATGCGCGTGAGATGCGCATCGAGCGCGGGGCGCAAGTGATCTGGCGTGGCGAAGCGCTGAGCGACGCGCTGGGGGATGGGCATTCGATTGACCAGCTCAGTTTGCGCGCGGGCGATCGCCTCTTCGTTCCCGGTCACCGCGACGGGTTGCGCGGGCTGACCGCGCTGTACCTGGTCGCCAGTATTGCCGTGATGTTCATGGCCATGTCGAATCACTAATCAGCCGCGAGCGTCCGATCCTGTCGGTCGTGGGCGCACTCCTAATCCGATCGTTGTAGCCCAGAAGGATCAGTACCGCGATTTCCCCTGGATCTGTGTTAGGGGATTCCCCGGGCACGGATTTTTCCGCGCCACGTCTGGGTTTCCAGGGCCGTAGCGAGGTTGCACAGGGGGTGTAGCTTTCCTGCGCCCTGGGAACTTACACGGTCGGGATGCCCTCACAGCCAGCCAAAGCGCAGTTGAGCAGGTCCTCGCCCGACGCGCATTCCGCGCGCGCGGGCCTCGCGGGGGTTCCCACACAGATTCAGCTCACCGCCACGCAGCAGCTCATCAGCCTGTGGCCGGCCGACGTCGGCCCAGTCCCGAGCCCCACTGAAGTGGCACAAGTTATGGGCATCCTTGTGGCCGCCACGTCGGAGATGCAGGTCACAGATTCC
>Ga0137435_1000196_pt1 | contig 21599 bp, 19 predicted proteins | sample EasRivERMGT100_2_FD_104904 | JGI IMG/M metagenome (GOLD analysis project Ga0137435, IMG submission 104904) | Soil microbial communities from meander-bound floodplain in the East River, Colorado, USA - East River MetaG ERMGT100_2 | ecosystem: Environmental > Terrestrial > Soil > Floodplain ... | reverse complement strand
TCCGCTATACATGACCGCACCGTACATTCGCGAATCCAGCTGGATCGCCGATCCCAATCAGGTCATCCCCCCATTTCCGTGTGAAATGAGTCCGGACGGAACGATCGTTCCAGCGGGCAAGGTACCAAGTTTTCTGCCCGGCAAGAATGATGTGCTGAGCGAGTTTGCGACTGAATACGGGATACCGCTCGAAGCCACGCTGGGTGGTGAGGAAACCCTGTATCCCGAGTACATCAAGAAGATGAAAACGATGAAGGTCGCACCTCGCACCACGACGGAGCACTATCGACGCACGCAGTGAATGCGGAGTGATCCTCCAATCTTCTTTCTACGCTCGCCGCCAGGTCTGCGCGCATCACGTCGCGAATCTGATTGACAGAAGAGCGAAGTCGTCAATACTTACGCACCATGCTTCCGACCGAGCGGCTCGTGTATTCCGCAATCAAGGATCGGCCGCGGGTCACTCTGCCCGGAGGCGCGCGGCTCGCGGTATGGGTCATCGTCAACGTCGAGGAGTGGAACCCGCTCGAACCGATGCCGCGCACGGTCCTGACGCCGCCGGCTGGTGGATCACCGATGCCGGACGTCCCCAACTGGGCGTGGCACGAATACGGCAACCGTGTCGGCTTCTGGCGAATGCTGGATGTCTTCGATCGGCTGCGGATCCCGGCGGTGCTCGCGATCAACGGCGGCGCGATTCAGGCCTACGAACCAATCGCACGCGCAGCGCTCGAACGTCAGTGGGAATTCATCGGTCACGGCTTCGGACAGAAGAACATGCAGAAGGTGCCCGACGAGCGCGTTGACATCCAGAAGACGACGGCCGCCATCGCGGCGTTCACGGGCCGGCGGCCGCGTGGATGGCTCGGCCCGGGCCTGACCGAGACCTGGGACACGCCGGACATACTGGCGGAGGAAGGCTACGAATACGTCTGCGATTGGGTGCTGGACGATCAGCCCGTGATGATCAAGACGCGGACGGGCTCACTCGTCAGCGTGCCCTATACGCAGGAGTGCAACGACGTCGCGATGATGCTGATTCAGCACCACAAGGCATCCGAATATCGTGACCGGGCGATCGATCAATTCGAACAGATCTATTCCGACGCCCATGAATCGGCGCGCGTCATGGCGATCGTGGTGCACCCCTACATCATGGGCGCTCCGCATCGGCTCCGCTATATGCGCGAAGCACTCGAACATATACAGTCGCGCTCGGGCACCGTCTTCTGGACGGGCGAGCAGATTCTCGACTGGTACCTGAACACGCACGTCAAGGCGGCCGCCGTGAGGTAGCGGGTGGACTCCATGCGAACCGTCGAGGCGCCGCGAACGGAACCCGGCGGTCTTGGGGTTGTCATGTTTGGCGTGCTGCTCGCCTCGTACGCCATCAACGCAATGGACCGGCAACTCTTCCCGCTGGTGGCGCCGGAAGTGCGCCGCGAGTACGGATTTTCGCTGGCGGGTATCGGTCTCCTCTCGACGGTCTTCACGTTGGGAATGGCGGTTGCCGGGGCCCCGACCGGCTTTCTCCTTGCGCGCTTCTCGCGCAAGGCTGTCCTCCAGACAGGCATCGCGCTGTTTTCAGCCGGCACCGCGCTGACGGTCGTGTCCCGCGGATTTGCGGACATGCTGATGTATCGGGCGGTCACGGGGATTGGCGAAGCCATGCAGTTGACCGTGCTTCTCGCCATCGCGGCCAACTATTTCGTCGGCCATCGCGCGGCGGCGCTCGGCGCCGTGAATTTTACGTTCGCGATCGGCGCGATCGTCAGCCCCGTCCTGGGCGGCGCGCTGCTCGGCGCGTATGGAAGCTGGCGGTTGCCGATGGTCGTCTTCGGCGTAATCGGCTTCGTCGTGATGGCGATAATTGCCGTCAGTGTCGATCGGTCAGTGACCGAGCGCGACAGTGAGCCGGCTGCGCATGGCCATGACGGTGGAGCAGCGACACTCGCCAACAGGAACACGATCCTGTTGACCGCGATGAGTCTGCTTGGCGGCCTGGTGATTTACGGGTACCTCGGTATGTATCCGACGTTCCTTCGCGAAGGTCTCGGCTATTCGCCAACCACCACCGGACTCGTCACGAGCCTGTACGGGTTCGGTGCGCTGACGTCGATTGGAGGCGGATGGATCGGCGATCGCGGTTCGCCGCGGGTCGTGCTCAGCACATCGTTCGTCGTTGCCGCCGTGTTGGGATACTTACTCTTCAACGGATCGGGTGCCTACTACTGGCAGGCGATGCTGTCGTTCGCCTGGGGCGTGGTTGTCAGCGGCATGATTTACGTGAACCTGGCTGGCTATCACGTCAAAGCGGTGAGAAGAAATCTCGCCGGGCGCGCGTCAGGTGTGTTCGTGACCAGCCTCTACCTGTCGGCGGCGGGGGCAGGATACCTGATGGGATGGATCGCGGAACGCGCGGGATGGGCAGACGCCGGCATGATCCAGATTTCCTTATCGTCCCTCTGTGCCGCTGGTCTGGCACTCGCACTGCGGCCCGAGCAGCGTCACGCTAACCGCGAGTGACTTCAACTCCACCCTGCTCCTCCACGCCCAAATCCCAGGTAGACAGCGCCTGCTAAAATCGGAACGTGTGTCCGAGACGGATGGTGGCCTGCGTCATCTGCCCGATGAAGTCGCGGTTGGAGATCAGCGCGGTCTGTCCTACTCCGACGAACAGTTCGTTGCCGGGGTGGTATTCCCAGCGATAGCGCGCCGAGAAGCCGAAGTTTTCGCTGATATTGTCGTACTGGGCCTGAAGCGCGATCTGCATGTCCGGCGTGAAATTGACCGCCGCATCCGCGGTGGAGAGATGGATATCGACCTTGCCCGTCGGCAGATCGATCGAGTTCGTCCCATGGCTCGCGGTGATCTCGAAATAGGTGCTGGGCCGGACGATCATCGTTACTCGCGTGACCACCGCGCGGCCGTCATAGAAGCTGCAGCACGTCGCGTCGGCTTGGAGCGTGAGCAGCCGTCCATTGAATGTGCGCACCCCCACGTTGACATTGGTCCATTGATACTTCCCCGCCAGCACCGGCACGGTCCTCGGCAGGAAGAACACCACCGGCACGTTCTCGAATGAATCGATCAATCGCAACGTGAACTGATCGCCGGTCCTGGACCTCGCGGTCACAAAGACGTCGTTGGCGCGCGACTCCAGCACGGCGTTCAGATCGGTGACGAATTCGAAATTGGTGCCGAATTCGAGCGTATTGAGATAAGAGTTCCGGTAGCGGGTCACATGCGCGACCGCCCCCGCGTATTGCCGCATCGCGGTGCGATTGACGAAGCCAAGGGCAGGCGTGAAGTTCCCGCCGATCTGCTTGTACAGAAAATCGCCGGACCAGGGCTCATTGGGAAAGTTGAGTGAAAACGCCGCCGATTCATCGTCACCGGCGGTGCTCGAGAAGCTCCTCAGGTACAACGCGTCCGCCTGCAGGACCTTGTCGCCGAAGACATTCGAGTTGCGGTACTGGAAGTCCGCGCCCGCCACCGTATTGTCGGTCAGGCCGGTCGGATCGCCGTTCGTGAAGACGACACCGAATTTCGACTCGGCGAGGATCGGATGCGTCGCGCGCGCCACCGACAAGATCTGGCCGTCCTCACCCGCCGCCGTCTTGTCCGTCAAGACGCTGAACGCGCCGATGTCGAAGCCGGCAAACTGTCCAGACAATTTGTCGCCGACGGGCAGGTCCACCGGCTGCCCTTGCACGAGGCCTATATTGCGCGAGAAGAACGGCCTCCCGTTGTTCGATACCCTGTCCTGCGAATTGCGGCCGAAGCTGCGCCCACCGAATTCGAACGCCGCAACATCCTGCAGGAAGAAATCGCGGGTCTCCGGCGTGAACAGCGAGAACCGCGTCGTGTTGACCTGGCGGATGTCCAACGGCGCATCTGAAAAATCCGGATTGACGGTGAGGGTGTTGGTCAGCGCGGGCGTCACCTTGTAGAAGGCATTGCCGCCTGCATTGAAGTTCAATCCGGCGTCGCTGCCTCCGAGCTGCCAATCATGTCTCATGCGCGGCGCGCCATAGACCTGAACGTCCAGCCCGATGCCCTGACTGAGGTTCTCGATCCCGAGCAGATCGCCGGTCTGGCTGACGTCGGTAAAGTCGAGCGCTGGATTGAATCCCGACCAATGGACGCGCTCGTTCTTGTGGTAGATGCGGCGCGCGACGTCGAAGCCCCAGGTGGTCTGCGTCGCCTCATAGGAGAGGCTCTTGAACGGAATGGCGAACTCAGCCACCCACCCGTCTTCTACGATTCGCGCGCGGGCCTCGAAGATCGTGTTCCACTCCCTGAGTTCCTCTGTGTTGTTGAGCTCCAAATTGTCCGTGCGCCCCCCTGAAGCGCCGATCTCGAAGTTGTAGGCGTTTCGGCGGGTCTGTCCGGGATCGAGAAAGATCATCACCGAGTCGGATGTGTAGACTTGCCCGTCGCGCTGCTTGTTACGGACGACGATTTGGTCGGGGGTGCTGTCGTAGTTGTAGAACGAGAAATAGAGGTTGTTCTCGTCATAGAGAATACGCACCACCGTGCGTTCGGTTGCGGGTTCGTAGGGATTGGGCGACCGCTGCGTGAAGTCGTCGATGACCGCGGCTTTCGCCCACGCGGAATCCGAAAGATCGGCGTCGATCACCGGCGCTTCGGCGGTGGCGATACGGACCGCGCTTATGCTCCGTCGTATGAAGGGCGGTGGCGAGAAGGGAACGCGGTCTTGCATCGGTGCCGGCGCAGGTGCCGCGGCCGCTGCCAACATCAGCCCGTCCGGCGGGGACGGTGTCATCGATTCCGCGAACGCAATCCCGACGGTGCATGCGAGCGCAAGCGCGACCAACGCGAACGTCCCCCTCCAGGAAATCGACACGTCACTCAGCCGGCGCCGATGATCTCCGAAAAAGCCGGCCTCAACGTTTGGCCGGTTCCACGTAGGTCTTACGGAGCAGCGGTGCGGCCTCCGGCGAAATCATGAACGTGATCATCGCGCGCGCGGCGTCCTGCTCCTTCGAGCTCGTCAACAAAGCCACACTTGATGGGCACGGCTTGTTCAGGGAGCCAGGCAGCGGCCCCACATAATCAGCTCCGGCCACGCCGACCATGATGTTGGTCTGCTGAATGCCGATCTCGAAATCGCCGCGCGCCAGGAAGTCGGTAACGGGACCGCCGCTGGTGAAAATTGTCCTGGCCTTCAACTGCTCGGTGAGGCCGAGCTGCGCAATCCCCTCGCCTATATTCGTGCCGCTGCAGCCGCGCGAATAGCCGATCGACTTCGCCGCGAGCAACGTCGCCTTGTAGGCTTCCACGGTGCTGATGTCGGGCTTCGGCGCACCAGCTCGCACCGAAAGGCCGAGACCGGCGAGCACGAACGGCGTGACCGTGCTCGCCACGACCTTCCCCTTCCTGACAAGGTCCTCAATGGTGGGCGGATTTCCGGTCACGAGGTCTGCCGGGCCGGTGTTGATTCTCTGTTCCAGCTCGGCGCCCTCCTCCTGGATGACCGTCACCTTGTGCCCACTCGAGCGCGCGAACGCGGCGGCAAGTTCTTTCACGCCTGGCGTCGCGCCCTGGTTGGTCAGGATGATGAGGTTGGCCGCCGTGGCCGCTCCTCGCGGCATCAATCCCAGGGCTCCCAACATGCATGCTGCGACGATTGTCGCGCGCACTCCCATGGCTTCCTCCCGCTGTATTTCTGGTCGGCAGCCGGATTGACGGTCCTGCTGCGGAACCACGAAAGTCTATGCCGTGCTGTTCAGTTCGTTGGCGCTGGCGGCATCTGCGCCGCGCGGGGCCGCGGGAATTCGATCGCCATGAACACGAGTTCCGGGTTGGCCTCGGTCACATAGTGAGGCACCCCCTCGGGAATCATGACGAAGTCGCCCTTTGACACGCGCCGAGATTCGCCGCCCTCAATGGCCCTGCTCACCACTTTGCCGTCCTTCCTGGTCTCGACAATCTTGCCGCCCGTGGTGATGGTGCCGGTGCCTCGAACGATTGCCCATATTTCGGCTTCCGTTCGATGCGCGTTGGCGTTCTGCGGCATTCTGCGCCGGTCAATCTGAAGTCGATAGGCGAGCCCCGTAATGGAAGCGGGGTCAAGACGTTCGACGAACACTCCGTTGGCGCTGACCCCGTCGGGTCGCAGCCGTCGGATGGCCGCCTCAATATCTGCGTCCGTGATGACCGTGGCCCTGGTCGGGTCGTACGTCGCCGCTAGTTTGGCGGATTCTGGACCATCTGTCGGAGTCGTGAACCCACCCTGCTGCGCCGACCCGACAGATACAAGAATCATGAGGAGAGCAGCAACGGCAGCGAACGTTCTCATTTCAAGCCTCCTGTTGCGTGTGTGGACGTGGCTGGTTGGGGGATTCTAGCCTCCGGCCCCTGGCCTCGCCAAGAATCATCTGCGCGGTCGGCACGCGGGCTACGTCTCCCAACCTTCTTGTGCAGCGATGCCTCAGTCTTCGTCCTTCCACAATCCTGATAGGTCGGACTTCAGGTAGCTTGCCGGGTCGGCGTTGCTCCTGGGAGGAGGAACTAGCAAGAGGTTGGGACAATGTTCTTTCAGCTGTTGTTCATGGTTTAGGTGCTAGGAGCGCGTTCGCTAGATCTTGTAACGCAGGCCACATCCTTGGGTCGTCAGGTAAATCTGTGGGTGGAGTCTTTGTTTTCTGTACCCACTTAAGAACCTCTCGAACAGTTATGCTGCCCGCTCCTCGAAATGGCAGGTCGTCTGTCGCCACATGTATAGCGAGGTCTGGCGTGATGAAATCGTCATTCGGATCTTTTTCGTAGAGGCCTTGTGCGGCCTTCACAAGAAGGTCATGCCGGCCCAATGGTTGGCGGCCGACAAAAGGATCCCGGCCGAAATGGAAGTGGTCCAAGTCATCCTCGCAAGAGTTGTCGCCGTTTATGGCTCACCTTCAACTGCCGAAACTCCATCGCCCTAACACGGACGTGAGGGTGTGACGGCCGCCAGCCGACAAGACCACCAAGACCGAGCCAGCGGTCATCAGACAGCCAAGCCACACTAGAGCACTGCCAAGCATTGGCGGTTTCCGACTGGCGAGTAGCGGGCGCTGCCAACGCTCGATTCGATCCGCGTCCGTCCAGCCGTCGGCGTAGAGCCCGGTTTTTAGCAGCGCTGCCGTCTTCATGGCCGCATCTGCATCTATGAATACGTGGGAGGCCCCGGTGTGACCTTCCAAAACGATACGCAACGAGTCATCGATCAGGTGGCACTCGCTTATCGGGCCGGATGTTGGAGGACGCAGCCTCCAGATCAGTTGCATGCGCGCGACACTACCATGACATGCCCGCGTATCTCAGCCGTTAGGCACATGAAGAAACGCGGAAGCAGAGCTTCGACGATGAAGCGATTGAAGGGGCGTCTCGAAAGGCTAGACTTGGGAGCCATAGACTCGGGCCTTTTGTTGTGTGTACCCGTGCATCTCAGGCGGGACGACTCCGAACAGGGTAACAGTCGCGGCTCATCGTATTCCGTCGCAAAGGGCAGCATGAACTCAGCCGAACGTTCCGTCGATATGAATCCGCTCACGAATCGCATCCCCATACTCGAACCCGAAGATGCACCTGCAGAAGTCCGTTCGGTCTACGTGGATTTTCAGCGGCGAATGGGCTTTCCTGCCGCGCCGAACTTCATCAAGGCCCAAGGTCATTCATTGGCGGTGTCTCGAGGCACCTAGGGACTTGTGTCCAACGTACTCGTCGGCGGCGCACTGCCGCGGACGATCAAAGAGATGCTGTTCGTGGCAATTTCCCAGGATCGGAAGTGTCGATACTGTGAGGCGGCGCACATCGCGTGCTGCCGCATGCTCGGCATCGACGCAAGTACGATCAACGCGAACTCCACGGAGGTACCGTTGTCGCCGCGAGTCCCGGTCGCAATCAAGGCGCCACGATAACGATGACACTACCAGTATCGATGGCTTCGGACGAGATCGTTGCGGCTCGTGGCACCCATGACTGTGCTGTGACCTAGGCGTCAAGAGGCATCACGATGCTGACGTGGAAATCACGTGAGTCGTAAAGCGAAGACCACGCGAAAGAAGCGTCCGCCGTTGATTCGGCTGAGGGCGCGACGTGGCTCTCGGCACCTCGGCTACGCGCTCGTAGGCACCGCGAGGGGGCCGACGGATACCGCGCCTCACGCAGTCTCAAGTCAGCGCAGCAACTGGTTGACAGCATCGTCGAACGTCTGTCCAAAGGGCGGTCGGATCGCGTCGGTTATGTTGAGCCCCGACTGCACGAAAACGCCCTTCGCGTGACTCATGGTCTTGAAGCCCTCGTGGCCATGATAGGTACCCATGCCGCTCGCGCCAACGCCGCCGAACGGGAGGTCGTCTTGTACGTAATGCAGCAGGGTGTCGTTGACAGTGACGTTCCCAGACGTGGTCCGCTCGAGCACCTGGGCCAGCGCAGGTCCGCCTGCGGCCCCGAAGAAGTAGAGGGCCAGCGGACGGGGACGGGCGTTGACAAAGGCAATGGCCTCCTCAAGGGTCCGGTAAGGAATGACCGGCAGGATAGGGCCGAAGATCTCCTCAGTGGCCAGCGCCATGTCCTGGGTCACGCCTGTCACGACGACTGGCAGGAAGGTGCGGGGATGGGTGCGACGCTGGTCGTCGCCCGGGCCGATCTGACGGATATGCGCGCCCTTTGCCCGGGCATCATCCAACAGGCCGCGAAGCCGGCTGTAGTGGCGGTCATTGATGATCGTGGCGTAGTCCGGATTGATGGCGATCGCGTAGTACAAGACGGCTACTTCCGACTCGAAGGCAGCCACGAAGGCGTTCAGGTCCTCCGCCGCGACCAGCACGTAGTCGGGTGCGATGCACGTCTGTCCGGCGTTGGCAAGCTTGCCGAACGCGATGTTGTGCGCCGCGCGCTGCAGCGATGAGCCGCGCTGGACGATCGCCGGAGACTTGCCTCCGAGCTCGAGGGTGACTGGCGTCAGATTGGCACTGGCGGTCCGCATAACCGCACGCCCCACGGCCGTGCTCCCTGTAAAGAGGATGCGGTCGAACGGCAGGCTGGAAAAAGCCGCGGCGACCTCGGCGTCGCCAGTGATGACCGCAACCTGATCCTCGGCGAAGCCGTCGGCGAGCATGGCGGCCAGGAGCGCGGACGTCGCCGGCGTGAGCTCAGACGGTTTGAGCATCGCGCGATTGCCTGCGGCCAGCGCGGTCGCCAGTGGCATGAGGGCGAGCGCAACCGGATGGTTCCAAGGCGAGATAATGCCCACGACCCCGAGTGGTTGATACATGATCTGGTTCGAGGAAGGTTGAAAGTGTGGTGCGACCTCCCGAACCTCTGGTTGCATCCATGTCGCAAGATTGCGCCGAAGGTATCCGATGCCTTCGACCACCGGCATCAGATCCATGTAGGCCGTCTCCTGATGCGATCGGTGCCCGAAGTCCTGGTTCACCGCCTCGGAGAACTGGTCGCGGCGAGCGAGGATAGCCTCCTTGAGCATCCGCAGGTCGGCCTTCCGCTGCGCAAGACTCGGCGGGCCTTGCCGGAGGAACGCCGACCGCTGTCGGTCGAAGATCGACGTCAGCTCAACCTCTCCGACAGCCGCCCTGTGGGATTCCATCAATGTCACGGACTTGTTTCTCCGGACGCGGGCGCCTTCGAGTTCCTCAACGTGAGGTGAGCTCACCGCCTCCACGGTCACGTCATTCTTGAACACGTGGCGTGACGCTTCTGTGATCCCCTTTTTTGTGGGATCTCCGTCCAACGTTCCCACTGAAACCTCTTCCCGCGCCGTCCTTGCATTCGCACTCAGGCGCAGTACGACATTCTTCTCGCGATCGATCGCGTGGACTATGCGCTTTCGGCATCGGTCATGTCTCGGCGGCTTCTCTGTCGGGACATGGCCCGACAGGCGCTGCGCGCGCAATCACCACCGGTTGAGAGGCGTTACAACCGCTCGTCAGCGTCGCTTGGGCGATAGCTAGAATTCGCCAGTACCTAACACGACGGGCGCGAGTCTGCAGATCGTCGGCTGCGGATTGCGCCGCGACGGAAGCACCGAACACCACCCAAACTGGCCGCTGGTCACATCAGGCCGCCCGGTCGCTTTCTTGCTAGTTCCCTGCTCCAATGGAGAGCGACGAGGAGAACGACGACGTCCGGCGCGCGGCGCTCTCACCAGTGCTCACCTTCGACGAGTTCCGTCCGTTGTCGTCCTCGGTCCGCGTGGAATGTGACGCTCGATCGCACCGCGGGATGTCGTGTCAACGCAACGACGACCACTACCTCGTGGTTCGCCTGGGTCGGCACCAGGAAACGCTCATGACGAGTCTCAGCGTCGGCGAAATGCCGCCGCGCTTCGACGAGTGGGGTTTCGTGATGCTCGTTGCCGACGGTCTCGGCGAGGGAGGATCCGGCTCCGTGGCAAGCCGGGTCGCGATCAGCACGCTCGCCCACCTGGCGCTGCACTACGGCAAGTGGAACCTCAGAATCGATTCGTCGACGGCGTCGGAGATCTTCGAGCGTATGGAGTGGTTTTACCACCGCGTGGACGCCGAGGTGCTTGCAAGGGGTCGCCAGAATCCGCTGTTGACCGGCATGTCGACCGCGCTCACGGCAGCCTATAGTGTGGGCGACGACCTCTTCATCGCACACGTCGGACACTCGCGTGCGTACTTGTTCCGTGACGGCGCCCTCATCCAGCTCACGAGGGATCACACAATCGCGCAGCATCTGACGGACACCGGCCGGCCCACGTCCGTCGAGAGGCGCGCCCAGGATCTTGGTCATATCCTCACCGACGCCGTCGGCGCCCGCGGTGAGCATCCAATGGTGGAGGTAGATCGGTTTCGGCTCATCAACGGCGACTGCGTGCTCCTCTGCACGAACGGACTCACCGACATGGTCGGTGACGATCAGATCGCCGAGGTCCTTGCTCTTCGCCGCAGCGCGGGCGAGCAGTGCGCCATCCTGACGGACCTGGCCAATGACGCAGGCGGCAAGGACAACATCACCGTCGTGCTCGCACAGTATCTGATTCCGCTCACCGTTCCATCGAAATGACGTTGAAGCTCTCCATCGCGGAGCCACGTACGGCGCGGGCCGTGTGGACTTCCGCCACGATCGTGTAGCGTCCAGCCGGTATGCCCCTGAAGTAGAGCTCGTGCATCCGCTTTTCTCCGCCCCCCTCGAGCGTGATGTCGCTCGCCGAGAACATACCTTCACCGTCCAACTCGACGCGTAGCGTGCGGTTGGCCGAGTGCGGTTCGACGACGACTACGACTCGTACGGCTGCCGGCGCCATCGCGAATCGGGTGTTGAGACGGATCTCGACGATCGGCGCCGCGGTGATCGACGGCAGTGCGATCACAATCGCTAACACACTGAGCGACACCACATGGTTCCAACGGGGTTTCATCACGCGTGCTCCTTGATGATCGAGTCCGTTCCACGCGCGAGCAACGGGCGTGCCCACGACATCGCACTTACTTCCGCGGCGCGAACACGCACGCGCCATCGCTCACCGGATCTCGTGAGCGCTGTGACCGCATCTGGTGAGGTGTCGCGCGCTCTCGCGACTGGCACGCCACAAACATTGGTCGATGCGTCGGGCTGTTTTCTTGCTGTGAGCGTCAGACGGACCGGGCAGCGTGTCGCTGCGGGCTGGTCCGGGTCACGCTGGAACAAAGGAGTGGAAGAACGATGAAACGCGTAACGACGATCGCAGCGATCGCCTGGGTGTGCTCGACGACCTACGGATGGACACAAACGACGACGAACGAGGACTTCGTCGATCGGCCGGCCACGATGTCGGCGGTTGGAGACACCGGAATCTGGTTCGTGCCCACGGGCGAAACGTTGCCGACGGGCAAGTGGTCGGTGAGCTTCTCGCGCACGGAATCAAAATTCGACCAGGGCTTTACCGATGTGGGGATATTTCCCGTGAGCGCCGCTGTCGGCGTCGGCGGTTCGGTGGAGGTCTTCGGAGCCGTGCGTGCGGTCACGCGCATTGATCGCGACACTCGTCCTCTGTTTTCACCGGTCATCGACGAGGTACCTGCCGGCCTGGTGAATGAGTTCCCCGCGACCAGGGAGGGCTGGAGCGGAAATCAGCTGGGAGACACGTTCGTCGGAGCCAAGATCGCGTTGCTTTCCGAACAGCGGAGACAACCGATGGCGTTCGCCGTGCGTGGAACGGTCAAGCTGCCGACGGCCGACGACGCAAATGGAGTCGGCACAGGGAAGACGGATTGGTCTCTAGACGGAATCGTCAGCAAGGAACTCGCAAAGAAAGTCGAGCTCACGGGCTTCGCCGGATACACCTGGCGCGGAGATCCGAACGGTGTCCAGTTGTCCGACGGCATTCAGTGGGGCATTGGCGGAGACTTCCCCTCGCGCAGCCGCGTTCGGTTGATGGCGGAGTTCTACGGCGAGCATCTCATGGATGAACGACTGGTCGCCGTGCCCGGCCTCATCGTCGCCGCCGACGGTACGAGGTCGCCCGCCGTATCGAGGATCGACGACCCGCTCAATCTTTCGGTGGGGGTCACGGTGCAGAGCGCGAAAGGGTTGCTCTTCAGTGCCGGGCTGGTGTCAGCGCTACACGTGCACAACCGCGCCGACTTTGGCACCCAATTCCGTGACAACGTCAGCAACTCACTCATCCTGCAGTTCCGCCTCGGCTTCCACAGCGGCGTGCTTACGTACGTTCCCCCGCCGCCGGCCATTGCCCAGGCGCCACCCCCGCCGGCGCCAGTCGCTGCTCCTGCGCCACCTCGCAACGGAGCGCCCACCGTTCGTGCACAGTGTGACCCCTGCGATGTCGAGACCGGCCGACAGGCCTCCATCCGTGCAATAGGCAGCGATCCTGACGGGGACCCTGTCGAATTCCGATGGACAACCGCCAACGGCTCCATCGCGGATCCGTCAGTGCCTGTGACGACATTTAGAGCGCCGACCAATCCTGGCCCAGTCACTCTGACGGTAACCGTCGACGACGGGAAGGGAGGCACGGCGACCGATACCGTGACGATCGATGTCCGCGAGCGTGCCGTGGCTACGACAGGAACGTCGTCGTTCGAGGATGTGCAATTCACGTTCGATCGGTACTCCTTGGACGCGGCTGCGCGCGCCACTCTCGATGCGGCAGCGGCGGCACTGAAGATGGACCCAACGATCCAGCTGGAGATCGAGGGGCACACCTGCAATCTCGGTTCGGCTGCCTACAACCTGGCGCTCGGTGCCAGACGCGCTGCCGCCGTCCGCGACTACCTGATCATGCGCGGCATTGCGCCCCAGAGGATGACGACGGTCAGCTACGGTGAAAGGCGACCGAAGTTCGACAACGATACGAAAGCGGGGCGAAGCAAGAATCGCCGGGCGGTGCTGACTGTCCGCGTGCAGCAGTAGGTACGCGGATGGTCGATCGATATCTGGACTTGTAGTGAGAAGTGGAGAGCAGCCGCTGCAGGAGAACTGCAGCGGCTGCACCGCCGCCCGCGAGCTACACCGGCTCGGCGGTGTACGCTGCCATCGACTGGAACAGACGGGCGGCGCCGCTGGACAGCAGGCTAATCCCAACAAGCGTCCCGATCATCCACGCGGCGTTCGAAGGCCACGAGTACCAGATCATGATCGCCAGGATGAGCGTGACGATGCCATCGAACAACAGCCAGCCCGAACCGCGTACGGAACGGTGCTGCAACGAGGCGATGATCTCGAGCGTGGCTTTTCCACATAGATAGAGGGCGAGTACGGCCGTCAGCGACGCCAGCGCCACCACGGGCGGTTGCATGAGCAGGAACAGCGCGGCAACCCCGTGGACGACGCTCAGCAGCAGCTCCCACAGAAAACTGCCGTTATCGCGCGTTTGCCACCCGTACGCGAGATGCGCCGCGCCGCTGACAAGAAGCATCCACGCGATCAAGACGTTGACGGCGATGCCGGTCGCCAGTGGTGCGCCAATGGCAAGAATGCCCGCCAGCATCATGACGATGCTCCACCCAATCGACCTCTGAGATGGCCTCATGAGCGTAGCTGATAGTAAGGTCATGGCCCTGCCTCCTTCCAACGATTCTGATTCCCCACGGCGAGAGACGCGCACGCCGCTCAGGTGACTGCCTTCGCAGCCACTGTTATTTGAGGCAATGAGGGAGCCAGTTGATCGCTCCGAAAGTCGCAACAGATCAAGCGCTCGCGGAATGAGCTCGAGAGTGGAAATGGCCAGCGTTCACAACCCAGCCGATAGCGTCGTGCGACGTGTCGTGACCGATCCAATCGGGCCTGCGGTCGTGCTGTCAGTCGGCTCTGGAATCAGACATGCGATTCTTGGACATCGCGGCGTGTTCGGGGCAGACGGCGCACACCAACCCCACGTCGGGTGCGGCGCCGAGGACATGCTCAGCCACGTTGGCGCAGCCGGCCGACCAGTCGCACAAATACTCCCGAAGTATTGTTTCCAGGCCGTCCGTCCCCACAACCCCAGTTTTGATCGTCACCCAAGGCATACAGACCTCGCACGTATTCTAGCGCTTCGACGGACGGTCACATCTCCATATGTCGTGAGACGAGTGGCGAACCGTTGCGATCGTTGACGCGAGAGCGCCACGGCGTCTGGCTTCTACCGGAACGCCAATTGCTCGAATTTATAGCAGTACCGATCGACCAATGGTGGGACTCAGGAAGGTGATCTATGAAATCGTTTCGCGTTGGCTTGCTCGTGGCTCTCGCGCTCCTCGCATCCTGGCAGGCAGCTGATGCTCAAACAAAGGATCCGTTCAAGTTCAGCGTGCCAGTGCAAGTTCCACGCGCTATCCCGCCGGCGGGCACGTATCGGTTCCAGTTCCTCACGCCTACTCTGGTCCGGGTGACAAGCCTGGATGGAAAGAGGATGTATGGAACCTTCACGACGGTTCCGGTCTTGAGGAACGTTCCGCCGAACCTGGGACAGGTCAGGTTCAAGAACGTTGGCGCCCAGCCGCTTCGTCTCATTGCGTGGTACATGACCGGCAATTCGACCGGCAACGAACTTCTGTACCCGAAGCGGCACAAATCCGCGCCAGAGACAAACATTGCATCCAACTGACGTCGACGTCACGTCACACTGATCGACCGCGGGACTCCCACCCGCGGTCGTCGGCCGACCGTCACCTCCCCCGCGGCCCCTCACCGCACGGCTCGTTGATTGGGCTTTCGGCACCAGCCCGAGGCGAGGACGGGGCAGGTTGTCAAGGCGTAGATTGTCGTGTGCGGTGATTCGATGGCGACTCTTTCCAAAGGTGTTTGACGCGCCGGACGAAGCCCCGCGGGGTCTCCCTGTAAATGGTCGCGCCGAGCGGCTGAGCGTGCTGCCGGAGCAGACGCTGGTACGCCGAGATGGCCCGTAAGCAGCGGGCGGTCTGCGCGCGCGACACGTAGCCGTGGTGATCGAGCACCTCACGAAGCAGCGCGAGGTTGTGGTACTCGCCGAGCAACCCGTCGAGCGCTTCGAGCCGGCGCTCGTCGGCCACCAGCCGATGACCACAGTGGCTTTCGAGCAGGCGCACGTGGAACCAGTGGTTCTTCACGAGCCCCCGCCACTTGAGATAGCGGTGGACCGTCGGGCGGCTCTGCGCCTCCAGCATCGCTTCACGCGCCTTGCGGAAGTTCGCCTCGAGACCCGGAGCGAGTGTGTGAAAGCCGTCCGTCCGCAGCTGCCAGTGTTTGACGCGACGGCGCTCGTCGCGGAGCGTGGCGGCCGAGGTTTGCAGCACGTGATCCCTTACGGCCTGGCGATCCGTTCGCGTTCCGAGCTCGACGAGTCCGGCACGAATCGCGGCGACGACGCGTGCCGGCAGCAGCTTGCGGTAGCGCTGCCCGAGCGCATCGATCGTCCCGATGATCCCTTGACCGTCGGCGATGGGTGCGAGCAGGCGGTTCACGTCGTGTAGATCCTTGTCCACAGTGCGGAACGCCTTGTCGAAGTCCGGCCGGATCAGCCGAATCACCGCACGGACTTTCTTCACGCGTCGGCGGGCGTCGTGAATCGCTTCGTCGCTCTCCGGATCACCGATCGAGGCCAGCTGGGTGGTCGCGGCCTCGAGCTGATGAAGCATGATTCGACGGACCTCGCTCGAGAGGCGCCTATCGGGACTCAGGCTGAAAGCCATGCACGCCTTCCTTTTCCGCCGATCGACGGGCGAATCGGCCGATGTGGAGCAACCGGGCGGCGCCGAGCGCGAGGAGCGCCCCGACGCCTGTCGCGAGCGCACCGAGGGTGATCTGGGCCAGAAGAGGACCGATCGCCACCACAGCAGTCGCGAAGAACAGCGCAATCGTGAATCCGCTTGATGACGCAAGCGCGACTACGACAAGTTCGCGCCAACCGAGGCGCCGTGGCAGATGCAGGCCGGCGAGAACGGCTAGCCCCACGGCAGCAAGGATCCCGGCCGGCCGGCCGACGAGCGCCGCTGCCAGCACAGCCCACGATCCCGTGCCATACCCCCGGAGCATCACGCCAGCGTTCACCAGACCGAAGAGAAACAGAATCCCCTGGACGAGCGCGTTCCACTCATGCTCGAAGTGGTGCGTCGCATCATCGTCGGGCGGGTCCGCGAAGAGATCGAGCCGGCGCGGCTCGTGGGGGAGGAAGGGGACGATCGGCACCAGCGCGAAGGCGGGATGGAGCCCCGACCAGAAGAACGCGAACCACGAGATGGTGCCGCAGATCGCGAGGTACGGCACGAAGGCCCTGATCCCGATCGCGCGCATCACGCCGGCCAGGCCGATCGCGATCAGCATGAGCACCGCGCCGCCGACGTGCGTGGCGAGTACTAGATGACGCGGGGCGACGACGAACATGCCGAACGCGTTGGTGGCGATCCCGATCAGCAGTACAAAGGGGAGCGCTCCGCTCCGCGGCAGAATGGCCTTCAGCACGTAATACGCCGCCGCGACGTCAATCGCGCAGGCGGCGGGCCATCCCAGCGACAGGACGCTCTGGTAGGAGGCGTTCACGAACGCGAGATACACCGACACGGAGCCGATGATTCCGCCCGCGGCGGCCACGATCGGCAGGCCCCACCGGCGCCATGAGTGCAGGGCCCCCCCCGGCATGGCCGCCTCGACGACCTCCTGCGTCATCAGCGCAAAAAAGAACGCCATTCCGATCTCGTTGACGGGAAACGAAATCCTCTGCGTGAACGAGAAGTAGCTTTCCGGGGCGCTGTTCGCCCAAATGAGGGCAATCGCCGCGCCGAGGGGGAGCAGGAGGAACCGATCGAACAGGTGACGGTACCAGCGATGGCCGAGCCGCGCCGCCCAGCGCCGTTGTAGGTGGAAATTCAGCGGGTGCTCGACGTGCTGCGCCGCTGCCTGGTGCCTCATAACGTCCCCGTTGCCTTGGTCAGTTGCCGACGAATGAGGCCGGAGTCGACCGTGCGGCCGGTGCGCGACATCGCCTTGAAGAAGAGCTCGTCTCCGGCAACTTCCAGGAGCATGAACGACTGATCCTGGTCGAAGTACGCGGCGGTCTCGGCCGACGGCTTGACGTCGCCTTTCGCGAGCTCGCCGGCAGCGCCTGACACGAAGTACGCAACTCCCTTTTGCGGCTTGAGCCGCTCGTAGACGTGGTCGTGACCCGAGAAGACGACGTTGACGCCGTACTTCACGAACAGGGGCTCGAGTATGACCCTCAGTTGGACGTTGGACCCGTGACGACCACTGTTGGAATAGATCGGATGATGGAAGTAGCAGATCTTCCAGTCATCCTTCGATTGCTTGAGCGTGTCGTCGATCCAGGCCAGTTGTGCGGGATCCATCAGGTTGCTGTCGAGGGCGAGGAAGCGCACGTTGTTCCTGGCGTAGGTGTAATAGCGCGCACCGCTCATGTGGAAGCCTGCGTACCGCGCGTTGGCCGGGTTGTCGTGGTTGCCAAGCGAAGCGTAGAAACCGACGCCAGCCGACAGCAGCGCCGCGTACGGCCGCTCGAACTTTGTGACGTAGTCCTGCGGCTGCTGGCGCCCGTACAAGTTGTCGCCGAGCATGATCACGAGCTCGAAGGGAAACGCTGCTCGAGCGCTCGCCAGTTGTTCACCGACTTCGTACTGCTCGCGTCTGCCGTTGCCGGTGTCACCAATCGCGGCAAACTTCAGGGAGTCGGGCCGTGCGGGCAGCGCCTCCTGCGATCCCGGTGCCACGCCGCCGACGACGACGATCCAGAGTAGAAGTGCGAGTCCGAGCCGGCGCATGTGTTACCGCCTCCCCGGCGCAGGACGCGACTCGCCGTCTGCGATCTGTTGCGCGCGCGCGATATTGGCGTGCAGCTTCCGGATGAACCGTCCCGCAACTGCCGGCGTGTAACCGCCCGCGCGGAACGCGTCGTTCCACTGGCGATCGCTCAGCTTGGACAGGAGCGAGCTCGCCCATCCGGCATCAGCGGGCGTGATGGTTCCACGGAGCAGTCCCTCACGCCATCCGTGAAAGCTGAACGTCACGAAACCGTCATTGACGCCCTTGATGAACGTCTCGCGCTCGAAGAGATCGGGATTGTTCCGCTTCGGGGTGAAATGTCCGCTCGCGCCGAGCGCCAATCCCAGGTCGCGGACGACGTACCGCAGCTCGCCGCGACCGGCGGGGCCCTGCACCTCGTACACCGTGTTGTTCGAGTCCTTGAGGTCCGCGCTGTTGAACGTCAGCAAGATCACAAGCAGTCCCTTATAGGGCCGCATCCCTACGAAGGGATTCTGCTTCCACGACCACTCGCCCAGACTCTTCATCGTTGGTTCGTCGAGGCGAAAGCGTCCACCCGGTTCCCTGCGGGTGCCCGATGAGTCGCGCAGAAGGAAGGACTGAAGGAAGTACACCGGAGGCTGGTGGTAGCCGACCGCCGACAGCACGCGCGACAGGGTGACTTCGACCGGTCCCTCAGAGCCCTGATTGGTACGTGGCGACTGCTTGACGTGCCACACGCGCCCGAGCGGATCCCGGACGACGACGCCGGGATTCGTGCCGCCCTCTTTCGACCGTACGTATGTGTAGACGGCGTCGGGGTCCGGCGCGCGCGCAGGGCCCCACGGGCCATTGAACAGATCGCGACCCGGAAGATCCGTCGGCTGTTCCCACAACGCCGACAACGGGGCACTCGACGGCATCGCGGTCTTCTGCGCCGCCGGCGTACGAAGGGGAGCGTTCACCGCGAGGACGACTGGAAGGATCCCGAGGAGGAGTGTTCGGCGGAGCATCGCGGGTCCTCCGGTTACGGCATGAACGGCACGGCGGCGACTCTCCGTTTCTCGCGCGAGAGACGGAACGGATCGCTTGTCCGGGCCACGAACCGCCATCCCTCCGAGCCGTACGCGACGTCGACGCGGCCGAACGTATGGGTGTCGGTGTGCAGTCTCACGCCGGCGCCGTACGACGTCTGATCAAGATTCAGCTCCTTGAAGGTGGGAGCGACGTTGCCGGCGTCGAAGAACACGGCCAGGTCGAGGTGCCGATACAACAAGAAGCGTGATTCGGCGTTGACCACCAGCAGGTTGTTGTCGTGGAACTGGTAACTGTGGAAGTCGCGAAGCGTGTTGTTCCCGCCGAGGCTGGGCAGCAGGTAGAACGGGATCTGGTTCCCCGCCGGCACGTTGCTGTAGAGCGTCCAGCCGCGGAACCCAAGTACCACGCGCCGATCGGCGAGCGGGATGAACTGCTCGCCCTCTGCCTCGTACTGACTGAAGGAGAACGTGCCGGTGTCCCTGTCGTCGTAGGATGTGAACGCTGCGCGGTAGAGCCCGCCTGTCGACGGATAGCTGTGATGGTTGAGCGTGTCGGCGGTCACCGACTCTTCGGTGTGCCAGAAATTCGGCTGGGAGGTCAGGCTTACGCCGGGATCCGCCGGGAACTCATTCTGCGTCGTCGGGAAGTCCCCCACGAACGTGCCCCCCGGCTCCATGATCTTCGGCTGTTTCAGAAATCCGACTTCGCTGCCGATCGACAGCCATGTATACGGCTTGATGGTCGCGTAGCCCACGACGTCGGTGGTCTGAATCCGGTACTGGCTGCGGTTGGCCTCGAGCGAGTCAGTTCCAATGCCGAAGTAATTCACCTGCGTGGCGTCCTGCCACATCCCTTGAGCGCCGACGACCAGATGGTCGTCCGCGAGCGTCGGGAGCTCGAACCGACCCTGCACCATCTTGTAAAGGTGCCAGGAGAGGGCGGCCGATCCGTCGACGAGGATTCGGTCGTCCGAGAAGTACTGGCGGTATCCGGGTCCCGCCGACAACCAGCCCGAGCCGCTGATCATGTTCGAGAACTCGGGATAGAAACCGCTTTTCATCTGATTGGTGCCGTCGCCGAACGTGTTCGTGACGTAGTCGATGGCACGCGTGATGACGTGCGGCTCTGGCAAGAACCCCTCCGGGAGGGCAGGCTCGGCCGCAGGCGGACTTGCCGGACCTGATGACTGCGGGTTTGATGATGCAGAGCTGTTGTTTGACCCAGAATTGGTGTTCTGCGCGAAAACGGATCGTTCGGCCGCGATCAGAAGCAGCGCGCCGAGTGTGAACGCGAGAACGCAGCGATTGTGAACGACAGCGTGGATCAGCATGAAGAACGCCTCCTGTCGATTGCGAGTGACGAACCTTACCGGCCGCCGGTGAACCCCGTTGACTCCTCCGCGCCGTGACTCCGGCAGGGCATGGCCACGTCAGGGCAACAGCTACACCAAGATCAGCGGCACGACACAGGTCGCGCGAACATGCGCGAAAGGCGGGTGTTTCAACGAAGACGATCCGCGGACAACGAGGACCTGATGCGCACGAACGACGGCATCCTGTGACGTAGTGGCAGATGCCAGTGAGTCACCAATCCACGTCGGTGCGTCACTGGGGTCGGCATGGCGATCTTCAAAGATCTCCACACACCTGAAGCGTCGGCGTGAAGGATTCTGCGCGACCCGTCTCAGCATTCCATTGGAGCTCCGCGCACAGACGCTCGACTCGGTGCCATTCCGTACAGTGCCTGGTGAGGACGACGCGATCGTCAATCTCTACGTGGATGTCCCAGCCTCCGCTGCCGGTCGCGGCGACTGAGCCGCGGGCAGTATGGCCTCGGCCACAGGCGAGCGGAAATCCGAGAGCCGTGGATGCCATGGGTCCTCCTCCCAGTAATTCAGCATCGACTGTGCCGCGCGTCCTGCGCGATGCGTGAGCGAGTGTCGTCGTCGACATCGAGGTAAAGCGGGGCTCGGGAGAGCGGATGGACATCAATGACGGTGTATCGTGATTCCGCTGACAAGTCTCCGTGAGTGCGGGTGAGCCGCGCCGGGCGATCGGGGCCTCGCCGCCGGGCACACGAGATGCACGATCGCGCTGAGCCATTGATGCCCTCAGGTGTATTGCCGGCGATCGTCAGCGTCAGCGCCTTACCCGGCGTACTGGTCCTTGATCGGCGCGGGGTCATCATCACGATGAACGAGTCGTGGACGAGTCCCTGGCGCGGACAGGAATCGTGGGCCCGCGACGTGGTCGCGCCCGGCGTGAACTTCCTGGACGTCTGTGAGGCCGCGGCCTTGGTTGGCGCGGCGGACGCTGCCGCCGCGCTCGAGGGTATCAAGCTGGTCTGCAGTGGACGGAGCCCTG
>Ga0137435_1000194_pt1 | contig 22039 bp, 41 predicted proteins | sample EasRivERMGT100_2_FD_104904 | JGI IMG/M metagenome (GOLD analysis project Ga0137435, IMG submission 104904) | Soil microbial communities from meander-bound floodplain in the East River, Colorado, USA - East River MetaG ERMGT100_2 | ecosystem: Environmental > Terrestrial > Soil > Floodplain ... | reverse complement strand
CTCCTGCTTCTTGCCGAAGCGATCGGAGCCGGTGCCCAGGCGAACCTGGGCGCCAGCCTTGATGCTGGGCAGAAGACCAAAGCCGGGGAACGCGCGATGACCGCCAACCTCACGGTTACCTTCAGGGACGTTGATGAACTTGCCACCCGCCATCGGGAAGCCCTTGCCAGACGACGTCCGTCCACGGGCTCCGACGATCTTGCGGTGAGCAGGTACGAAGCGGAAGCGGGACTCAGAAACGTTCTCCCCAGGCTTCACACGAATGAGACGACGGCTGAGGCTCATGTAGTGGCGTGCGCGATCGCGTGCGAAGGAAGCGGCCTTCGAAGTCCCAGCAGCGGGGATGAGCCCACGCGTCCGTCCCTTGGACTTCATGATGCCGGCTTCAGAAGCGCGTACGATGCTCAAGCTTCCTCCACTACTACTTACGACACCACACGATGTACATCAGTGTCATCTTGTCCCAGTCCACGGCGAACGCGAAGTACGTTCCCTCTGGGAAGACCAGCTTGTCACCCGTAGCGGGGATCAAGCCGTCAAGCTCCTTCTGTGAGATCTCCGCCCGAATGTCACCTACCTTCAGGTGACCGGAGCTCTCTGAGAGAAGGTCTCGGAACGTCAACTTGTAACGCCCCACGTGGCAGAGGTGAACCGTCTTGGAGTTGCTCGGGATGACCCGACCGTCTCGCTGCAGATCCCTCGTCCCCTCCTGCGTATACTCCACCTCAGTCTGATGGTCGAAGATCAGGTAATCATCCGACAGATCGAGGCTGACGGCGGGGTCCCGGCATACCGACAGGTTCTGTCGGAAGACCAGGGTGTTCTCGCAGGAAACGGCGATGTCAGGCAAGTGGATCGTCCGGGGTCACGAGTTGAGTCTCCGCGTACATCGGATCCTCTGCCACGAGTTGCACGTTGATGTCCTTGAGCTGTGCTCGCAGCTCACGGAGATAGCCGTTCCAGTCGACCTGCTGCCCCGTCGCGCTCTTGTACGACGGCTTCGGGGACGCCGTCACCTCACGGATCCGGGTCAGAAGCTGCGACTTGATTGCGACGAGTTGTTCCAGGTCGGTCATGACGGCCTACCGCGTGCGCTGCTGGCCCGAGTGCCAGACCGCGTCCTTGGCCGGGACGTCGCACTGGCTCGTCTCGAACCGGTGCTGCGAGCCCGTGATGCCGAAGTGCTGGCGGAACTTGGACTCGGCGTCGGCCGGCGTCTGCGCCTCGAACTGACCCCAGTCGTGACCGGACGTCACCTTGTACCAGGACTTCTTCGGCGTCGTGGCGCCCGCGGGCGGCGTCGTTGCCGGAACGGTCGGAGCCGCGGGAGCGGCTGCTGCGGGCGTGGCGCCCGCGGGAGTGGAGCTGGACATGGTTCACCTCTCTTGCCTTGGGACTTCAGTCCCGTCAACTACCCGAGCCGCTGCACCCTTGCGAGTGCAGCGGCTGGTGAGTCAGGTAGAGCCGGCTACGCCTGCGGCTGCCGGAAGATCACGTAGCGCGGGTTGCCGACCGCGGCCACACCGCGCTCGGAGCACCGCCACGCCGCGACCACGTCGCGTTCGAACTCCGCCGGGTTGTTCGGCGGCGCCTGGATGACCGTGAGCGGCCAGTTCTCCATGTACCAGAACGCCTTCTTGAAGTCCCCGTGGATCGAGGTGAGGCCGGCGTTCGTCGAGGAGAAGCTGAGCTCGCTCTGGAGGAGCTGGTACAGGAAGCGCGAGATGATCGGCTCCTGCCAGCCCTGCAGCGGGTTGACGCCCTTCGTGACCGGCTTGGTCGCGTCGGTGTTGTCCCCGTGATCGACCTCCGTCGCATTGAGGATGCGGCGGATCGTGTGCTTCAGCTGCGGGCAGCACAGCGTCTCGAGGCTCGGAGCCAGGTCGATCGGGTTGCCCGTGTCCGGGTCCACCATGTTCGCCCAGAGGAGCTCCATGTCCTCGAAGTCCGTCCAGTCCGTCATCGTGTGACTGACGAGCTTGTTGATCCAGTTGCCCGTGGTGAGGTACGTGTTGTAGGCCGTACCGCGCCAGTTGTAGTTGTTGATGAAGCCGATCACCACCTTGATCAGACGCTTCAGGCGACCCGTCGACTGCCGGGCGCCGATGCCCTGCGCCTGGGTGAGGACGAGGCCGGTGCGGTCGAAGAAGACGGTCTCCTTCAGGATGGAGATCCGCTCACCGCGCTTGGTCGTGCGGGGCGTCTCCTGGTAGTCCTCACCGAACCCTGTCTCCGGGAACTCCTTGCCCGGATGCACCTCGAACTCCTCGTCCTTGATGCCTCCCATCCCCGGGATCTTCTCACCGTCGAACACCGTGGGCTTCACGGTGCAGAGCCGGTCGAAGAGTCCGCCGTCCGCCTCCTTGTAGCCCTGGAGCACCGACGAGTAGACGATCTGCCCGGTGATGTTGGAGAACGCCGTCAGGTCGACGGGCGCTTCCGCGGCGGTCACCAGCTGGTTCCCGCTGCCGTGCGGAGTGAGCGTCTTGACCCAGTCGGGTCCGCAGAAGCTCTCCGCGATCTCCCGGAGGGAGAAGTCCTCCGGCTTGAGCTCTCCGTCGACGAGCGCCGTGCGGAGCTTGTCGCACGTGGCCTCCGCGCCTTCCGAAGCGTACAGCTGCTTCAGGTTGACGCCGTGGTTCCTCAGCATTGTAGTGCTGTCTCCTTGTCTCTAGCCCGAAGGCTAGGCCATCGCCTTCGGGCCGCCGGTCATGACCGTCGACTCGATGCGGACCATGACCTTCGTCAGGGCAGTCCCGCGCTGCGCGCAGGCCCCGATCGCTCGGTTGGACAGGGTGCCGAACGCCCCCAGCCGGACCACCTTCTGGTCCTCCAGCGCGAAGGCGCTGGACTCGGCGACCCCGATGCGGTCGCCGATCTCGAAGTTCGTGCTGTCGCACGGGTACTCGAAGACACCCGCCGTGTCGACGCGGATCGGATCCGTGTCGCCGCTCCTGCTGCGCTGCGCCGCGACGCCGAAGAACTTGTCGTGGAAGCTCTCCTGCGTGTTGGCGAGCGCGGATCCCGCTGCCTGGTCGGAGGCCGGACGGACGTCGTCCGTCTCCAGCATGACCAGGTCGCCGATCTCGATGACGGTGCCGCTGTCGACGGCTCCGACGAACGGATCGTTGTTGCCGTACCTGTGACGCTGCGTGTCCATGGTAGGACTACCGTCCCTTCAGAACGGAGGCGAATTCCTTCGCGTCCTTCGTCGGAGCCCGGGTTCCAGCGGCTTCCGCCGCGGATCGCGCTCCGGACGTCGGCGGCGAGGCCTTGCCCGTGGTCTTGGCCGCCAGGTCCTTCCGATCCGCGAGGAGGGCGGTGAACCCCTCGTCGGTCGCGCTCAGACACGTCGTCTTGAACGCCTCGGTGACGAGGTGCTCCGGGAGCTTCGCCTCGCCGATGAGCTTCAGACGCTGTTCGTCCTTGCCCCGCTTCTTCTCCGTCGTCTCGAACCCCTCGACCTTGGCCTCCGCTGCGGTGAGCTTGCTCTCCGCCGCCTTCAGCTTGGTCTCGAGGTCGGCGACCTTCGTCTCGCTCGCGTGGCTCTCGGCGATGGTCTGGATCTTCAGATCCGGACGCGCCGCCTGGAGCTGGTCGCGAGTCATGGTGGCCAAAGTCGGCTCCATGGTTCGGTCTCCTTCCTTGTGCATGGCGGCGCTTTCGAAGAGGCCGGCCGTGGTACCGCCATTGCTTACCACGTCGACCGAGTGGACCTTGTCGATGGAATTCGTGTTGAACCAACCATCGGGTCCCCTCGTCCCGATGAGGTCTGCCAGGTGAGACAGGGCGTAGGCCGTCGGATCGTTCTCCGCGGCCCACTTGACCGAGGACGCGAGCGGATGCGTGGGCATCACGTGCAGATCCCCGATGAGTCCGCGCGACTCGTCGACGCGCGGGTTGCGGATGCGACCGAGGTGGCTGCCCGCGGGACGCGGAACGCGCGTCGCGGCGGGGTTGTAGATGCCTTCGGGGTGATCGATGAATACCCGAGCTCCCTCGTACTTGTTGGCGTCGCGGGAGAGCGTCTCCTTCGGGTAGCGCCGCTTGTGAGACGGCGACTCGTAGCCGACGATCTTCACGCCAGGGATCACGTCACCGTTGACCTTCGTCGCGGGCGCGGCCCATTCGGCTACCGTCTCCATGACCTGTTCAGCTTCCCCCGCTTTGGTGCTCATGCTCAGTCCCTTTCGAAGGCAAAGGTCAAGACGCCGTCGCGACCCAGGCGGGTCTCGAAGTCATCCTCACCGAGGTGGTTGAAGCCCCGCTGGATCATGAAGTCCACGAAGCCGTCCGCGGTCCAGTAGTGCATGTGCTCCGCGGGCTTGAAGTGACGGGAACGGAGTACGTGCTCCTTGTCCTCGTATACCGGCATGCTGACCACGCAGCCCTTGCACCGGTCGAGAAGCAGGATGAGGTCCTCCATGGGGATGTGCTCGAGCGAGTCCCAGAACGTCAGGACATCGAACGGTCCCGTGGGTTCCACGTAACGGCCGAGCTCACGAAGACGGGCGTTGGTCTTCGGGTTGATGTCGAACCCGACGCACTGCGTTGCCTCCACGAACTGACAGGCACCAGGACCGACGTCACACCACTGACGTCCCTTGAAGAACCGCTGCGTGAAGTCACGCCGCTTCTCTGTGATCTCGTGACCCATCGGAGTGCAGGCGAGACGCTCGTAGTTGTTGTAGTATCGCTCGTCGTACTGGCCGTCGACGTTCACCGGGTAGAAGCCGTACTCACCATCCCACTGGAGGAGGGGCTTGCATGCAGCGCGGGTGAAGGCTCGCTCCACTTCGTTGGGGTCGAGAACCTTGTTGCAGCTTTCATCGGTGTGACGGGAGCCCTTGGCTCCGCAGTCGCAGAACGGCGTCGGGGCAACCATCTCGCACGGGGAGGCGAGCATCCATGGCTCGACGAGGAGGGATGGCGGAAGGTCCCCACCGAACAGGCACACCACCGGGGTCCTCAGAGCGATCGCCAGCGGCAGCATGAACCCAGGTCCGGTGAGGACCACGTCGGCCATGGACATCAGGGCGATGAGTTGCTCGGTGGAGAGACCACCGATGGACTTCGTCACGCCAGTGAGAGGAGGACCGTACTGAACCTCGTGCGGTGGGTCCAGGTCGGTGATCTCCCACCACTCGAACTCTGTGTGTTGGTGGACCAGTTGCTGCAGGTATTCCGGCCTCGGAGCGCGGGCGACGTTCCTCCACTCCGTCCGGACGGACGATGGATGCACGATCGCGAACGGTCGTTCCGTTGGGCGGATCCGCCTCACCTGGTCCACCCATTCGGAGCGAGGACTGAAGGAGAAGTCCCCGCTCCTGGAGACGTTGGCGTTGTGGAGGAGAGCGGAAGGAAGAGCGCGATTGGCCTGCCAGTCACGGACGTCGTAGTGGAGGTGGAGGCGCTGGAACGGTCCCTCGGGGAGGCGCGCCCAGTCGCGGTACGCCTCGACGTTGCGCCGCTGGGTACGGAGCTCTGTGCTGGGACGGAGAAGTTCGACGTCGAGATCGTGGAACAACTGCGGCCATGCGGTGCGCACGAAGAGACGCTCGCCCCACCTGGGCAACAGGGATCGAACGACCTCACGTGCGTACACGTTGTCGCCGAAGCCATGCATGGTCTCTACGATCAGGTTACTCACCGAACACCTTCCGGAACTCCTTCTTCTGCTCAGGAGTGAGGGTCTTCTCGTACTCGCGCGCGAAGCACTCAAACACGTGCCAGATCCTGGCGTAGAGATTCGGCCCGATCAGCCTCCCGAGGAGGCTGCGCGGACCGAACTTCTTCGCTAGGCCTTGGCGGAAGGTCACGAGACCTTGGTCGAGGCGAGCTCACCGGGGACGGGCTTCGCAGCCGTGTCCGAGTTCGGCGGGGTAGGCGGCTTCGCACCCGGCGTGTTCCACCAGCGCCTCACGTGGTTCTGACCGCGGGTGGCACCGTAGACGACGCCGACACCGGAGCCGATGAGCGCGAGGATCTGCATCGCCGTGTCGACCCACGGGAGACCGGTCGGGATCGCACCTTTCCACGTGGCCTGCTGGTGGGCGACGCCACTCAGTTCCTCGGCGTTCTTCTTCGCGCGGTCGACGGCCATCTTCACCTTGGGCTGATCGACGATCGGGGTGACCGCCGTGGAGAGGTTCTCCACGTGCACGGTATTCTTGTCCACGAGGTCCGTGGGAACACCGAGGTGAGTGATCTGCTGCAGGGGCGCGGTGGCCTCGACGATCGCCTGCGCGTTGTCGACCGCGGCCGTCGCCTCGGGCTCGTTGATGGGGTCGTGCGTGACCGCCACCGCACCGAGGGCATCGACCGAGTCGAGGTTCGCCTTCGCCAACTTGCCGCTGACGCACGCCGTGCTCGCCACGAGCACGAGTGCCAACCAGAGATGCCTCATGTTCCTTCCTCCTTCAAACCTTCAGGAGCCTCAGTACTTCGACGATCGTGATGACCGCCGCTGGGATGGCGATGATCACCGTGATCGCGCCTCCCCACCTGGACATTTTGTTCTTCATGATCTCCAGCGAGTTGTCCTGACTCGCCAGATGCTTCTCGATCTTCTCGAGAGAGTCCCTCATCATCTTCTCCGTCTGCTGATGCAACAGGCGGAAGTCCTCCAGCGCCCGCAGACGTTGAGCATGTACGTTCAGTCTCTTTTCGTGAGACATGATGAGGGTAGTCGGGTTCCCGACCTCCCCACTTTCGTCGAGCTCATCTCCGGTCATGTTCCCTACTTGGGTGGTGCGCCGGTCTGAGTGCCGACTGCCTTGTTCGGATCCTTCGGAGGAACGAGGGCCTCGTCATCCCCATCCTCCTCACGATACTGCTGCTCGCGATCGTAGTCGAGGCCTTCCTCTTCTGCCACGGTACGACGCGACTTGACCTTGCCCTTGAGGAGGAGGTCGTTGGAGCGGACGATCGAGAACCGGTCGCGGGAACGAACGGCCGGGCCTTTGGCTGTGTACTGCAGGGTGGGATCGAGGAGCGAGGAGGGGAGGCGACCCTGGATGACGCCGATCAGGATCACCCGCTTCAGGACCGCGCGGAACCGCTTGCCGTACCAGGCCTGCGCCTTCTCGAAGGACTTCATGCCGGGTTGTTCGGCGGCCACGAGGGAGGCGTAGTTGGAGGAGCTGGCGTCCATCGAGAAGATAAACTCCGGCTGGGAGACGCGACAGGCCGCGGCGCGTAGGAGGAGGTTCACCACGACGACCATTTTGTCGGCGCCCTGGCCAGCGATGGGGAAGTGGTACTTCTGCCCGGGCGGGACGTCCATCATGGTGCCGGGCTGGATGATGCGCTGGCGGAAGGTGGCGCCGGAGGTTCCGTCTACCGGGGTTCGGTTGGCGGAGGCGTCGGCGAGGGCCTGGATCTTCGAGCCGGTGGTTCCTTCCGGGTGCTCACGCACGACGGCGATGGCCGCCTGGATCTCCGCCATCTTGCGAGTGACGCGGAGCATCTTCTTGGCACCCTCGAGGGGTTCGACCACGGGGAGGAAGGTGGGCACCCCACGCAGGACGTCGGAGTCGGTGTTCTTCTTGAAGTACACCACCTCGTCGGCGGGGACCACTTCCGAGTCGTTCAGGATGAAGCCGAGGATCTTCTGCTTGTCTTGGGGAGGGGTGATGACACCCAACTCCATGCCGGGCTTCGAGGAGCGGATGTCGTCGGGCTCCATGAAGCGGGTGGTGGCTCCCTCGATGTCGAGGAAGAGGCGGACCAGTGCCTCACCGTCGCGGTCCGCGCGGAGGATGCACTCCGACTCCTTCTCGTCCCAGGCCTCCCGCTCATGGAACTCGTTCCAGTAGTCCATGGCACGGGCGATAGGCTTCGTGAACATGCCCCGCTTCTTGGGGTCCTGGATCTTGTAGGTGAAGCCGGTGCCAGCGATGAAGTTCTGGAGGTTGTTGTGACCGTTGATCGCGAAGGGGTTCGTGAAGGCGAGGCGCCGTCCGAGGGCACGCCACTGCGGGAGGGAGGATGCGTTGACCTGCTCGACGCCGAGGAAGCCGGCCGGGGTGATGTCCATCCAGCCTTCGAACCGGTCCATCGGATTGACGTACCGATCCATGAGGGTGTCCCACGACTCAGCGACGCGGGAGAGCATCCTCTCATAGACCACTGACTCTGTCATGCGGCCACCTCGAGGATGCTGGTGACGTTGTCGTTGTTCCGGTTGTAGTAGTGGTTCACCCACTCGTTGATGCAGGTGATCAGCATCTCGAGGGCATCGGGACCGTCATCGTGGTCACCGACGGGGAAGGTGCAGAGCTGCTCGATCATCCGCTTCATCTGACGATTGTGGCGGTTGAACGAGAAGACGCCCTTGGAGAGGAAGGGACCGAGTCGCTCGATGCGTGGGATCTTCTGGGTCGAGTGCTGGATCTCGAGAACCGGGAGGAAGATGCCACGACGCACCGACTCATCCTGCAGCTGCTCGGCCATCGTCACCTGGAAGGCGTTCGACTCGAAGGCACAGAAGACGAAGTTCTTGCGCTGGTGCAGGTTGAGACAGCGAGGTACGATCTCCGCGGCAGGGAAGCGGTCGATCGTGCCATCCACCCAGACGCGGCGCTCACCAGGCTTCCAGTACCCCTCGATGAGGGCGATGTAGTCACCCTTCTTGGCATCGTTGCCGGTGGAGGGGTCCACGGCGAGGAAGGAGTAGGCGCCGACGGGGACCGTGTCGTGCCAGATGTCGTAGGCGTCGGTGAACCACATCTCGTCGAACCGGCACTGCGCGGGGTTCATGGGGCGGTTCTGCTTCTCCGCCATGAAGGCCGAGTGGCCACCCTCTGCGCGCATCACCATGAGGTCGTACAGTGGCTCACGCTCGGGCCACAGAACGACGGCGCCCTCCTCCATGGCGGCCTGGTGGAGATCGAAGAAGTCGCGGGCCTTCTGCACGTCGTCGAAGTACAGCTTCTCCCACTCGTCCCACAGGTCCATGTTCTTGGGCCAGGTGACGATGGACTGGTAGCAGCGGTGCTCCCAGCCTGGACGGTCAAGGAGACCGGCCATCAGGCAGGCGCCGTTGATCAGGGTGCCGTTGACGAAGAAGTTCGTACCGGGCTGACCAGCCTTCAGGACACCCGCATCCAGCCACTGGCGAACGCGATCGCGCACGATGGGGGAACGGGCACCCTCGTCATTCTCAGGATCGTCGATCATCACCACGGTGGGGCGATGCTTGCCGTGTCGCCTGCCGCGGACCTTCTTGCCCGCACCGAGGGCATCAATGCGGACGTTGTTCCGGGTGATGAGGCTTTCACGGCTCCAGATCACGGAGCCCTTGCCGAAGACATGTGGGTAGTCGGCCTCCAACTTCTCGTTGGTGGTCAGCTCCTCCTCGATGTGCATGAGGTGCTGGGAGGCCTGTGAGAAGGTGTCGGCACCCAGGATCTGGTACTGCTCGAGGCCTTCACACGTCCACCAGAGCGGGGCGGCGAGGGAACAGATCGTGGACTTCGCACTCCCGCGGGGACCCGCGATGGCGGACTTCACGTTGCGTGTGAAGGTGGCGGTCTGGAGGTGGTTGATCGTCTCGACGTGGAAGGAAGAGGGCGGCGCGGTGAAGTAGTGACCGAGGTACTTGTGGATGAAGGCCTGGAGGGAGATGTTCGTGGTGCGGAGGGTCCGCGCCATGTTCTGGAACACGTACCTCTGCAGCTCCAGTTGGGTGGCGAGGCGCATTATCGGATGCTGTCCACTCGCGCTTCGAGGGGCTCGCCGGAGAGACGGCGGGAGATGCGGTCCAAGACCTCGGGCTGATCTTTGAGCTCCTCCTTGATGACGAGCATGAATTGCTCGGTGATCGCGGTCAGTTGCTCGAGGGTGATGGCGCGGTCCTTGGCGTCCATCCAACCTGCGCGGGCCTTGAGGCCGAAGATCACGAGGGCCGGGTGGAGACCCTTGTCCCCGGTCATCGCCTCTTCTTCGAAGAAGTTCGCCTGGTAGTCCCGGACCATCTGGTCGAGTTCGGGATCCTGCCGGCGGATGTGGGCGAAGGCCGTCGCACCGATGCCGCAGACCTCAGCGAGCGCGTTGGCGCTCAGGTCCTTCTGTGCATTGAGGAGGTACTTCAGCTCGGAGATCCGGTTGTACGAGGTGCAGGACGCCTCACCTGAGCCGCGGTTGTGGCCCACAGACTCCATGATGTTCAGGAGATCCTGGGCAGAGTGCTGCCTTGCCGCGGCGGGATCTTCCCGGTACTTTTTCAGGAGTTCGAGCGCGGCACGTTGGGCGTCAACGCGCTTCTGCTTGAACCCATCGAGTAACGCCATCTTCGCGGTGGACCGGAGTCCAGCGATGGGCGGCGAGTTGGAGGGGGAGAGTGAGGAGCTCATCCGGAGTCGTTGAACCTGGTAGAAGTGCAAGTCGTAGCGAATTCGCTACGACCTATCCCGCTACGGATAGTGTACCAGAAACACGTCGCTGCGAGAACGCTCAATTTATTTCGGGCGTACTCGTAGCGACTTCGCTACGTGGCGTGGCGAACCGACCCGTCTCGTATCAAGAAGATTAGTGTGCTGTTTTCCTATCCTCTCTCTATACCTATTCTTCTCCTCTATTCTATTACCTAAAGGACAATTTATTCAACTTCTTTCTTTCTTTTCTACTTTGTTCCGCCCCCTCCCCTCCCTACCCGCTAGAAGCTCTAGGCCATTCGGCCCATGTTTGGAGATCCATGTGACCCGATTACCCGATCGAATGACCCGAGAAGTTCTTCAAAGCGGACCTCTAAACTTTTCCCTTGAAAATTTTAGAGGAAGAACCCCGGCTCCAGCTTCGGCACTCTGCGGGGTCCCAATCAAAATGTCCAGGATTTACCGATCGCGATACAGACCCTTTCATATAGGGCTTCTATGTCTAATAAGATTAGGTACCATTTTACTTCTCAACATGTTGTTGAGAAGGGTCTTGAGGAGATAGCCATGCTGCAGCCATATGAGTTCATCGTACATGTGTGTATGTTCTGCAAGAGGACCTACGCCATGGATGAGATCAAGCCTGAGGAGAAGAATGAGTACTATCAGGCTGGGGCTACTACCCATGGGGTGTGTGACAAGTGCATGGAGGAGTACAATGAGAACAACTAAGTTGGTGCTGCTGACCTCTCTGGTCTGTTACATCATCTACATCATGGTCCGTATCAGGATAGGAGGCTAACATGATCTTCGCTCTCATCAATGAGACCTGTGTGAGCTGTGGAGCTCAGAACAGGTGGTGGCTCTCCAAGAGAGGCTATGGGGAGGACTACATCAACTGGACCGAGACCGGGCTCTGCCCCAAGTGTTACAAGGAGGTGTCCGATGTGTGAGTGGTGCTATCGTAGACCTGCTGATGATCAGGCTGTGTCGCCTGATCCCAAGAGGCTGATGTGCTGGAACTGCTATGTGGCAGTCCTGCTGAGTCCTGAGCTAGTGGAAAGGAGCTATGAGTCATGAGGCTTCGAATCAAGATCGTGTTGATGAGAGAGGTGAGTGCTGCTAGCATACAGCTGGAGTTCCACTTCTTGACTCAGCACAACATCAGTACTGGCGAGCTCTTCGAGTTCGTCCAGCCCGCCCTGCGGGATGACAACACGGGCCTACGGGCTGAGGCCATCGATGTCCTCATCGACATCAAGACGGACAGCTACGAGGAAGTGGCAGACATGGACTACAGTCTGCCTTCTCCCGACGGGAGGTACTTCGATCCTGTGGCGATGTACGAGAGGGTGTTCGCCCTCCTCGCCAAGGACTCACGATTCGATTGGGAGGTCTGACATGGATGACTACTGGTTCAAGATCGTCATCATCAACAAGCGGACCGGATCTCTGGTCCACGAGGAGGTGTACAAGCAGGAGAAGCGAGTGCTGTTCAAGACGCTCGCTCAGGCTAGCTTCATGGCTGGCTGCGCTCTCACAGGCTTCATCACGGAGTTCGAGCAGTATGACGTCGAGGATTACATGTGCCAGGTGCACGTGTTCCAGTTCGACGTCAAGGTCATTGAGTTCAACTGGAGGTAACATGGACATCTGGACGATTCAGGAGTTCTGTCTGCGGGACTGCAACGACTGTCCCGACTGCGGTGGTGGTCTCTACCACCACAGTTCTTCGTTCATCTCGGAGGCCGCTGCGAGGCAGTCGATCGAGGAGAATCTGCGTGAGCTGATGACCCACGAGATCGAGAACCTCGACACTGACAAGGTCGAGTTCACGATCAGCATCGTGGAGAACACCAACATCCCCACGAAGCAGTGGGATGTCTGGAAGCACGAGGCCTATGTGGGAGAGCAGTTCTCCCAGTGGTACTATCAGATGTACAGGGAGTCCTCGTGTGATCACTGCGGTGAGTACACTGCAATCGGTCACATCCACTAGTCGCTGCCGTTCAACCCTTCGACCTGAGCACGTCAATAAACTGCTCAGAAAGGACCCTACCATGGGTCAAGTGAACAAGCAGCTCGAGGGTGCGCACAACCCGCAGGACCTGCCGGAGACCCACGAGGTCACGGTCAAGGTCAAGATCCCGAAGGCGCCCAACGTGGACGGACGCGGCACGGAGTACCCGTGCACCGCGGTCCTGCTGTACGCGGACGGGACTCGTCTGGTGTTCCCGATCCGACCGCCGAAGCCCAGCAAGGCGTCGGGTGCCCTCAACGCGTGGGGTGGCGGGAAGACGATGCTGGAGGACAGCACGCCCGTCATCGTCGGCATCAACATCACCTGCCTGGAGTAGTCCAGGCCTTCGACCTGGGCATGTCAATAAACTGCCCAAGGAGTTCTCATGGCGTTCATCATCCACAGCGTGCAGCCGATCGTCTACCCGATCCTCGTGCACGAGTGGTATCGCCTCCTGGAACAGGAGAAGGACTACCACAGACACAAGGAGCTCATCGACTACTGCAACCACGAGTTGCTGGTCGTCGAGTTCCACGACAAGTTCGTGGAGGGCGCGGTGCAGATCTGCATCGAGAAGCACTACCAGCGTCGGATCCCCAAGACGCGTCCCGTGCCCACGAAGCCCGGGACCAGGTTCGTGAACAAGATCTACGTCCAGACGATGCGGTGGTCGCGTCGGTTGAGGGCGTGGCACAGCGTGGACGGGCACTGGTACTTCCCCGTCTACATGACCATCAAGGAGGTCAGGTGATCTACCACGGTAACTTCGACGGGAAGGACGTCTGGGCAGACCTGGACTGCGTCTTCATCGTCGACATGAGGAAGGCGACCCAGAAGTCGCATGAGGTTCTCGGTGAGACCGGTGAGTGGGACTTCGAGTCTGTGCTCGAGGTCACCGCGAACGGGTTCAACGGCTGCGAGCCTCACGGTGCGTCCAAGCTGCACCACGAGATCTACCAGGAGATCACGGATCTGCTCTTCGAGTGGCAGAACCTGGTGTTCAACAACGAGTGCCTCATGAAGAAGATCCGCGTGCGGATCATCGTCGATGAGGTCAGGTAGTCCACTTCTCTTCGACCTGAGCATGTCAATAAACTGCTCAGAAAGATCAGCACCATGCTGAAGGACAAGAACGTCGTCAAGGCCATGGAGCTCGTCGAGAAGGAGGGTGTGGACGTCAACATGCCCCTCGAGAAGCTGGCCGAACTGCACACGGAACTCGAGATCGCCGAGAAGGCGTACGAGGAGCAGGCGGAGATCGTCAAGGAGCACTCCAAGACGATCTACGCGCCGATGTGCGAGAAGAAGACCGAGCTCGAGATCAGGATGCAGGCTCTGCGCATCAAGTTCTCGAAGGTCATGTCGCACAACCCCGGCTTCGCTGCGCTGGTGAAGCTCGCGAAGAAGGCGGCCGCGAAGCGCGGCAAGTAGTCTGAAGGAGACGACCATGTGGTACTACATTCGTGGCCCGCCGGGTTACACGTATACATAGCTGAGAAGTAGCGTGTGAGATACGCGCTCCGAGGAGGGGAGACTCTAAAGTCATATCATTCGGGGAGGGGTCCCCGTACCCCGAACCATGGTTTGGGAGCTGTGGCGCGCACAGAGTGGGGTCCCTTTAGTACGCTGGAGCAAGACTCTACGTGTACTCGTCATGTAGTGGAGCGAGGGTCGCAAATCTAGGTCCCCGTCGTCCCACGCTCGGCCCCGGGAGCACGGGTGGGGCAGGTAGACATTATACTTTGAGTCCTCATTTTGAGGACCCACAAAACTATTTAGTTTTGCTGGCCCTCAAACTTTTCCGACTCTGGTAGTATGCTCTACATGATGAAGCTGAAGCTAGAGAGAGCTACCGGCCGGCCGACAGGTGGCACTAGCCACCGGGCCGGCGTCGCGCATCCCTCTAGATCAGTCTAGTCAGGAGGTATCTGCCATGAGCCCGAACCCGACCAAACCCGAGCCGACCGTTCCGGAGACCAAGGAGGTCACGGTGAAGGCGCGGATCCCGGTGAAGCGCAACATCACCGAGCCGCTCCCGGGCCAGAAGGAGGAGGACTGCACCGAGTTCCCGTGCGCCGCCATCCTCGTCTACGCCGACGGCACGCGCATCGTGCTCCCCATCCGCCAGCCCAAGCCCTCCTCCGCGTCGGGCAAGATCAACGCGTGGGGCGGCGGCAAGATCGCCCTCGAGGACAACACGCAGGTGCAGGTCGGCATCAACCTGACCATCCTCGACTAGTGGCCCTACGCCACGACCACGGCCTCCCTCCTGTGCGGTCTCACGGCCGCACAGCGTAGGGAGGCTGTTCCCATTTAGCGGTTACCATCACCGGTAGTCCGCTCCTTTCGCAAGTCCCGCCCTGGCCAGGGCGGGACTGCAATACCCATTGGAGGTGAACATGGCCAAGGACAAGGATCCGAAGATCCCGATCTCGCCCACCATGGCGAGGTTCGTGGCTGCGCATGTGCAGCCTGATGCTCCCACTGAACCGCCGGAGAAGGCGGACCAGTCGTACACCATCTACGTCTCCAAGTCGGAGGCCGACAAGATCGCCGAGATCCAGCGCAAGGCTGGGAACCAGACTCGGCAAGCGGTGCTACGGATGCTAGTGCAGGCCGGACTCGATCAGTTCAATGAGGCCACCGGCTGGTGGAAGGGAGCCAAGCGTGAGTAAGCAGCGACAGCACAGCGACGACATCTACGTCGGCGCTCACTATCGGGTCCGCGGAGAGGCGTTCCCCAAGTGGATCCTCATCCACGTGGGACCCACAGCCAACCGCATGTCCACCCTGTCGGACATCCGCGGCTTCCGCTTCAAACCGGGTCTCGACGATCCTCGCCTCTACTTCAAGCGGCAGCTCAACGCCGTGATGAAGGCGCAGGACCTCGTCGAGCACCCCGACTACATCATGCTGGCGGTGCGCTGATGTGGGCATGGAACGTCGATGGCATCATGATCCCTGATGTCTGCACCTACGATGCCTACGAGCAGGCGATCGTCGGCACGGTCCACCAGCTGAAGGGCTCTCGTACGGAGGTCTACAAGTGGTGGGCCAAGGCAGGTCCGCACGGCTACACGGTGATCATCGAGGACTACCGCCGCCTCCAACAGACCTACGTGGGCACCACCTTCAACGTCTTCTGCGAGGTCGCAGGCGCGGTCAGGAGGCTGGGATGAGCCACCCACCTGGCTGCGCTCAGTGCATCGCGCTGGCTGCCATCTGCATCCGCCTCAAGCAACTGCAGCGGATGCGACCCATTGACCGTCTGCTCGACGTGGTCGTCTTCCCACGAGCCTACGACCGCTCCGAGCTCATCGTAGCTGCACGATCCCTCACCAAGGACGGTCACCGCATCAGGTGCGTCAAGGTGAAGCGATGAACGTCCTCATGCGGGCGCTCAAGAAGGAGCCACTCAGTCCTACCCAGGTCGCGGAGGTCTTCCAGATCCTCGAGACCACGGTCACCAACGTGAGCGGCTACCTCAACAACGAGACCAACCAGGATGCCTGCGCTCAGGCCATCGCCAACTTCCGGCTCATCCAGAAGATGTGCAACGGAGGTATCGTATGAAGGTCTTCATCCTCACGCTGTACGACCCTGTCGCATGCTTCGGCTACACTGAGGTCTTCTACACCCTCGCTGGTGCCCAACGCTACGCTGGTCTTCAACCATGCGCCTGGCGCAAGCGAGGCGAGGTCTGGCTCCGCAGCAAGACCCACGAAGAGGTGAAGGTCTCCAAGCAGGGAGACTGCTTCAAATGGACCATCGACTCCGAGGTCTACAAGATTCGCCAGAAGCGGGTCAGAGGGAGGCCGGCATGAAGATCTACGTCGATGAGCAGCGTGCGTACCTCAACAAGGATGCTACTGGATGGACCCTCAACCCACGACGCGCTGGGGAGTTCACGGCCCTCCAAGTTCGGGTGTGGCTCGATCGAGCACGCCGTAACATGTGCTGGGTGAAGCCATGAGCTGCAACCGTAGAGGTACCTGTCTCTTGGTCGCCATCCGACCCTTCATCTTGGGTCATGGATCCCACGAGCCACCGATCCAATGGGAGGCCAGTGCCGACGCCTTCAACTTCAAGGCCGCAGGCGGCCTGGACTACGTCATCGGTCACATGGTCCTCGAGGCAAGGAAGCTCCGCATGGAGCCATTCCATCTCCACATCGATATGGAGGGACAATGAACCAGTGCTCACAGTGCGCGCAACCCGGCAAGCTCTGCCGTAAGTGCCGTACGTTCCTCTGTCACCACCACTACGTGAACCACAGCTGCATGATCGACAAAGGTCCTCCGGACCTCGACGACCTCGCCGACGAGCGTCATGCACAGATGGAGAAGCTCGACGATGATGTGCGAGCAGAGAGGGAGCAGTATGAACGCGACGACGCGCTCTAAGCGCAAGGCACCTGCGCAACACACGTACGAGGCCTGCATCGCTGCGGGCTACGAGTTCACCTACTCACAGCGTGGTGTCCCAATGGGACACTACCAACATGGTGGAGAGCCCCGACGTTGGAGCTCCATCTGCTGGTTCGGCAAGGGCCAGTACTACAAGGTCTTCCTCGGCGGGTCCGGCATCGGCTGCGCCCGCACCATCGCTGGTGTCCTGCAACTCACCGAACCCCTCATCAAGGAGCTCAGCCATGCGCAACCCGTGTAGCATCTGCAGCAGGGACTATGGCGACGTGCCGTACAGCAAGGTCAATGGTTTCCCCACCTGCTCGAAGCCCTGCGACGAGAAGGCGAAGGACATGTTCAAGGGATCACCAGACCTCAACATGGGCAAGGTCATGGCAGCCGTGGCCAAGCGGTTCAACTACCACCGCGAGCAACGGCGGATCCTCTCCATGAACGAAGGCGCCCAACACATCGCTCGGTGGATCTGCGAAGAGATCCTGCTCCGTGATCTCCCGCCCCGAGTCCTGATCATCAACGAGGGTCAGGACGCCACCATCGCGCTACGCAACAAGGATGGGACCATCACCGATTTCCGCATCGAGGCCGGTAGCCACCGCCTGTGGATCATGGAACGATGAGGTCCGACGGCAAGATCTACCTGCTAACGTCCTACCCACCTGGTGGACTGGATCATGTGCAGGCTTTCACGAACCTCAGGAAGGTAGAGCAGTGCATGAGAGGCGGCACGCGTGAACCAGCTCACGCTGCCGCCTCTGAAGAGAACCAGTGAAGACGACTGGGAGGCATACCCATTCTGGGTACGCCGTGTTCAGCTTCTCAGCTAGGGATCGACCATCGCCATGAGGAGTTCCGGTGGGCAGTCCCGGAACTCCTCCGGCAAGACCTCGTTCTTGAGGACCTTGTCCCAGAGGCACTGCAGCTCAGAGAGGATCCTCAGCTGGAAGTCCCGGCCAACCGACGTCCGGTAGACGTAGACCTCGACGGTCTTCGAGTCCACCAGCAGGATCTTGTCGATCTGCCCGTGGATGTCCGATCCCGGCGCGTCGCCCAGCAACCACGCGTACATCGCGAGCTGGATCGCCCACTCCTCCTTCAGCAGCTCCAGCGGCTCGACGGACCGGTGGTGGGGACCCTCGTCGATCCACTTCGGTTCACCACCCTGCATCCGTTCCACGAAGCGGTAGGACCATCCGCTCTCAGCGCTGGGCGTCGAATTGGCGAATGCTCCACTGACCTTCCAGTCCTGCACGATCCGTCTTCCTCTGAACAGTTCAGCGTCCGGCTTGCCCCAGATGGGAACCCCGCCGGTCACGCGAACCGCCTCCGCCGGGACCTCGACGTTCGTCACGCCCTCCAGCAGGAGCCGAAGTGCCGGGCTGTCCTTGTACGCGTGGTAGGCGCGCAGACCCTCCCACAGCACGAGCTGGTCGATCTTGTCCATCGATCCCCGTTTGCCGAGGTACTTCTTGTCGATCGACTTCTCGAGCATGCTGGGATCCAGGTCCCGCCGCCCCACCGTCTGCGCGAGGTGGTACTTCATGTGGATGTCGAAGACGTTGCCCACCGCCATCTGCGGTGTCTGCGGCATCCGAGGCAGCTTCAGCTCTGGCGGCGCGAGGTAGCGCATCCAGAACCCGATTGGGTTCTTCCGCCACAGCATGAAGCTGGTGGGCGAAAGGTAGGACAGCTCTCCATTCGGTCCGCGTGGCGGGCCATACGACGACGTTGTCATGTAGATCTCCTGAGGTGCACATGCCTTCCTGCGACACGTGCTTTCTGTGGTTCCTGGTGTTGCTACTGGTCGCGGCCCTCGCTAACCGCGGAGATCGAGGGCGTGGAGGACGCCGGTCCTGAGCTCCGCCGCCGACTCGGGCGACTTCGCCTTGAGGATCGAGAGCACGCCCTCCATCCGGTGCCACGCGTGCCAGGCCGCCTTCGCGTCACAGCGAGCGAGGTGGGGATCGTACAGGATCCCGAGCACTTGGCAGATGTTCGTGAGGCTCCACTTGCCGAAGTGGAGGATGCCGGCGTCCTGCAGCGCGAACGCGAGGACCGACGTGTCGCGGTAGTGGTAGTCGAACATCGCCGCCCACGGCACGTCCACACCGACCCGCGTCAGCTGCTTGAGGAACGGCACGTCGAACGGGCCGACGTTCTGACCGATGAGCTCGAACCTAGGGCTGCCGATCGACTTCCACCACGCCACCAGCCGACGCGCGCACTCGTCCGCCGGGATCCCCACCGCGGGATCCAGACCGTTCGCCTGCAGCGCTCGCGGGTGGATCTTCATCCCCGGTCCCGGCAGCACGCGCTCCTCGAAGCACGGGCCCTCCGGCTGCCACAGCGACACCTGGAGGAGCGGGTTCTCCGCCGCCTCCAAGCCACCAGTCTCGGTGTCCAATGAGATACGCATCTTGTAAACCTCCGGGTAACCTCTTCCGGCCATCCCGACACCCTCCTCTTCGAGGAGAGCCTGTGTCACGGACAGCCTACAACGGACGTCGTGGGTCTCCCACCTACGCCCATCACAGTCATATTCTACGCCACCACAGCAATCCAGTGGCCTGTGCATTAGTACATCCCCTTCACGGTCCACTTCCACCAGTTGGGCTTCTCAAACAGCAGTGGGTAATCCTCCTTGCGCGTCAAGATCCAGATGCCCGCTCCATGAGCGTGGAACTCGTTGAAGACTCGTCGTTGGTCATCATTCAAGGTCCCCGTCACAGGTCGCTTGGTCTCGATCCACCGGTACCCGAACTCCTTGTGGCAGGCGAATACGTCGGGCCAACCCACCATGTACATGGAGCCGGTGACCTTCTTGACCATCCACCCACGGTCCTTCATCAGCTTCTTCAGGTCATCCCAGTGGTCCTTCTCGAGCTTGGGCTTCTTGCCGAGTGGGTCCATGATCTACCCCTCCACCGGGCCGATGGCGTAGGATACCTGACCGAAGTACTCGACGACGAAGTGCCGTCCTTCCTTGACAGCCTCTACGATATCCGACTGGTGCTTCAACACCCAGTTCGAGGACACCGTAGCTACCCCATCGGTTCCGAAGTCGGCCACCGTATCCTTGACGTTCTTCTGGTAGTCGTCCCGCATCATCTTCGTCTCAACTGGGTGAGCCTCACGCCACTTGATGTTGGAGACGTTCTTGCACTTCATGCAGTAGGAGGTCTCGTAGTACTTCTGCCTCCTACCGTCCCAATGCATGACCGTCTTGAACAGGGTCCTACCATGGTGCTTGCACTTCTTGTATCTGCTGGGTACGGCGGGCTTCGGCTGTGCCTTCCCATCGCGGAGCATCTGCTTCTCATGGCCGTTCCTGGGAGCGCGGGTCCACCCGGCTTTCTCCCAATCCTTCTGCTCCCTCTCGGGCTTGACGATCCTCACCGCAACCCATCCAGCTGCTCATCCATCTCTGCGTGGAGTCTGTCACACTCCGCGAGATGGCTGACCAGCTCACGGGTGAGCTTCTTGGCCTTCTTGGTGAAGACCCGATTGCAGGTCCACCAGCCAGTCATGAAGCCCAGGACAGCTGCCGCCGCTATGATCATTCGCCATCCTCCAACAAGAGGAACGCGCCGCCAGCCTCGGTACGCAGGAACATCCTGCTACCATCAGAGTAGTACTCCATGATCAACCCACGCTTCTCAGCGGAGCTGATGGTCCTACCGTCGTGTAGCTCGCGGATGTGCACCGAGGGACTCGGCTCCGCCAGGTCCTTCAGCAGCTCCACCAGCTTAGTCGATGTGCGCACGTTTCTCCTACTAGTCGATGTGAGCGAGGCGATCTCCTCGCCTTTCCAGCCTCTTGCCAGCTGTCACAATACCTCGATCTCCGTCCTTCTCACCAACCTCCACGAGGGAGATGTTCCCGATGTGGATCTGACCCTCACCCGTGTAGCGCCCGGTGGGGTTCCCCATGGGCAACTTGCGCTTGATGAGCCGCTGGTTCCAATACTGATGCCGCTCCAAGGGCAGCCAAGCGAAGAACGCCTCGTAGAAGGTGGTGATCTGTGTGGCCCAACCATCGACCGAGTGACAGACGTCCTGCAGGAAGCAGGTGAGCTCATCACGGTTGGCCATCGCCTGGTCTTCCTTGAGCGCCGTCTCGACCACCGGCAGTCGAAGCCTCTCGTTCGTAGGCGGCAACTCCAGGTGGAGGATGGTGTACAGGAAGTGCGGCGCCTCATCTACCAGACTCTCCATCAGCTTGTGCTTCGGGATCTCCTCCGCAGGAGGATCCACGTAGATCATCACAATCCTCGTGTCTCCAACCTGCACCGGGCAGGCGTCCGCTGCGTTCGCGCAGTGGATGAAGTGCAAGCAGTTCGGGATCTCGTAGATCGTCTTGCCCTTGAAGTGGATCGGGATGGTCTCGCCGGTCACCCAGTCCTTGATCCGGTTGTAGGCCTCGTCGTTCTTCCCGAGGTTCAGTTCCTCAACTACCGCCAGGATCGCTGCCGCCAGCTCACCGTTGAAGGTGTCCCGACTCTTCAACGCCTGGTTGGCCCGAGCGACGCCCTTCATGGGATCTGCGAAGAGCTTTCGCAAGGCCTCGTGAAAGGTGCTCTTCCCGCTCTTCTGCGGTCCGACGAAGAAGAGATATGGGAGGGGACGATGTGGCTCCTGGAACATTGCAGCTGTCCAGCATCTGCCGTAGTCCTCGCCTTTCACTATCCCGTATCTCTTGCACCACTCGTTCATCAGCACAGCCGACGTCAGGTTGCGGAAACAGTGGGCAAGCAGCAGGTCCCACGTCGGGTGTGGACCCTCCTTCGGGGTGAACGCGAACTGCGCGGCGTTCCGGTTCCACTTGCGACCTCCGGGATACTCGTCCTTGAACGGCATCGTGGTCATGGTCCACGGGTTCAGGATGGCGAGGCCCAGCAGCTTGTCTACCTCGCCGCTGGAATGACCCATGGACTTCATTACCGTGGTGACGTTCTGCTTGGGCTCCCACATCCAACCGCCACGGCTCTTCACGAACCAGCCTGCATCTTGCTCCGAGCTGACCACATGTCGCGTGATCTCGTCAGGCGGCTCCGGCTCCTCACGCAACGTCTCGATCGCGAGGACCTTCTGCCAGTACGTACCCTTCGGTCGCATCGATTGCAGCCACCCGGTCGGAGGATCATCGGAGTCCTCCCGGTTGACCCGAACCAGGATCTTGCCTGGCTGGTTCTTCACGGTCGCTATCGATGCCTGCCGGTT
>Ga0137435_1000193_pt1 | contig 22079 bp, 18 predicted proteins | sample EasRivERMGT100_2_FD_104904 | JGI IMG/M metagenome (GOLD analysis project Ga0137435, IMG submission 104904) | Soil microbial communities from meander-bound floodplain in the East River, Colorado, USA - East River MetaG ERMGT100_2 | ecosystem: Environmental > Terrestrial > Soil > Floodplain ... | reverse complement strand
CTCGTATTTGCGGTCGCGGTCGTTGCGCCGCGGAGCCCGCGCAGGACTTTGGTCATGGCGCTCGTCGATCAGTTGCGCTTGATGGTGATCACGGATCCCGTTCTGCTCAAGGGGCGGGATCCCGTGGCCGTGTGTCGCGCCGCCGTGCAGGGCGGTGCCACGATGGTCGAGGTGCGCTGGAAAGATGGCGCACCGGCCGAGGTTCTGGAGTTGACCCGCGCCCTGGTCGCCGCGCTGCCGGTGCCCGTGCTGGTGAACGACCGGACCGACGTCGCGCTGGCTGCGGGCGCGGCAGGCGCCCATCTGGGTTGGGATGATCCCCCGCTCGAGGCGCTGCGGCCGCATGTCCCGCCCGGCTTTCTGCTGGGGATCTCGGTGGGGTCGACCGATGAGGCCGCGCGAGCACCCGCGAGTGCGGATTACTGGAGCGTGGATCCGTGTTTCACGACGCCGAGTAAGTCCGACGCTGGTCCGCCGCTCGGTCCTCAGGGTTTTGCGGCGCTGGCGCGGCTCGCGCCGGACGGGACGCCGGTGATCGGGATCGGGGGCATTACGGCAGAAAACGTCCGGTCGCTTATCGACGCGGGGGCAGTGGGTGTCGCGGTGATCGGTGCGGTGGTGGGCGCGGGCGATCCGGCTGCGGCAGCGCGGGCGTTGCTTGACATGTGATGCACATGCTTGCATGTTATGCACATGTCCAAGAAGATGATCCAGATTCGCCATGTGCCGGAGGACCTGCATCGGAAACTGAAGGCTCGCGCCGCGAATGCCGGGATGCCGCTCTCGGATTATCTGCTGCGGGAGATTCGCCGGGTCGCCGAGCAGCCGACGATTGAAGAGCTGTGGGAGCGCATCAAGCAGCGCGGCGCGGTCGAGCTCAAGGTCAATGCAGCCGATCTGATTCGTGAGGATCGCGACGCGCGGTGATCGTTCTCGACGCCTCAGCGGTGATCGAGTTGCTCATGGGGAGTCGTGCCGGGACAGCCGTGACCGAGCGGATCCAAGCTGACGCAACGCTGCCGCGCAGCCTCGCGCTGGTGGATCTCGAAGTGGCAAACACGTTACGCCGGCTCGTACGGCTCGGCGAGCTGGATGTCCGGCGCGCGGGAGAGGCGGTGCTTGACCTTGCCGCTTTCGCGCTCGTGCGGTTTCCCCATACGCCGTTTCTCGGTCGCATTTGGCAGCTGCGGGACCGCCTCAGCGCGTACGATGCCGCCTACGTGGCTTTGGCCGAGGAGCTCGGCGCCCCGTTGCTGACGCTTGATGCGCGCTTGGCGCGCGCCGGCGGGCATCGGGCGAAAGTTGAGCATGTAGGGGCGCCTGACGGACTAGGTCCCTAACAGCGTTCTCTTTGCTGTTCATGCCGCAAAAAAGCCCCTCCGTGCAGCAAAAACGCCCTAAACACTTGGGGGCGCGAACAGCAGAATCCTAGGACACGCCCACCGTGAGTATGATCTATGTCGCTCCGCACGTGCGTCCTCGGCTTCGTTGCTTCCTCCGTGTTGTCATTCTGGCCTGGTTCGGTCGCTGGTCAGGTCACGCTCGCGAGACAAGGTGCCACCGCCGACACAGTCTCGGTTGCCGCTAACGCCTATCGCGCGGCCTTCACGCTCACGAATCGCGGTGCCGATAGCGCGACGTACTACGTCTCCTGTGTCGGCATGGGTGCGGCTGCATGCGTTACGGCGGAGCGCGATTCGATCCACTTGGCGCCGAGCCAGCAGTTCGCGCTGACGGTCGATTACCGTGCCACGCGCGCCGGCCGTGGGCTGGTGGTGGTGCGGGCAAGGGACCCGCGCAGCGGCGCACGCGCGAGCGCCGCGCTGCTCCTCACCGTCGTCGGCTCCTAGGAGGGTCCGCTCATGCGCACCACGTTCGCGGTTCGGATGCTGGGGCTGTCGCTCACGTTCCTCTTCGCGTTCACGCGGACGACAACAGCGCAAGTCGGGGTGTCCGTCACGCCGGACGGACAGATGACCGCGCAGCGTCCCGCCAATTCCGGGCCATACAGCGCGGACTTCTTCGTAAAAAACACCAGTTCGGGATCGGACGTTTTCGATATCGCGTGCAGCGGGTTGGTGAACGTGACCTGCACGGGAGTGAACCAGTCAGTCGTGTCCCTCGCGCCTGGCGACAGTGCTTTGGTCACGGCGACTTACACGGTGGCTAGTGCGGGTACCGGAGAGTTGGACCTCACTGCGGTCAGCCAGTTCACCTTCAGTTGGGACGAGGGCTATTACCAGGTGCCGGTGGTGAGCCTCCCGCCGAGCAACTGGGACGTTGTCCCTCTCAATCACGACAATCAGGCGATGGGCCGCTGTGGCGCGGCGTGTTTCGCCGCGACGTACGCGCAGAGCACGGTCCCGTACGTGAGCCTCGACGTCCCCCGCAACGTGACGCTCGTCTATCACGGCGACCGCGTGTGGCCCAAGCCGTTCGTTCATTTGAACGTGCAGAAGCCTTCGGGCAGTACACCGCTGACAATCGGGCTACAGGTCAAAAAAGGCGTCGCGTTTCAGACGTTCGTGAACGGCGAGACGCTGCTCAAGTTCACCGCGGCGGCGTCGGGTTGGCAGCGGATCGGCGGGCAGCTGCGGGACAGCACCTGGGCGACCGGCATGTACGATGTCGAGATCTACGTGACGTGGAACTACGCCAGCGGGCCCCCGATGCAACAGGTGTGGGCGACAAGACTTCTTGTGGTGAACGAGAAGTCTTCATCAATCGCGCGGGGTTGGACGCTCGCCGGCGTGCAGCGGGTGTATCAGCAGCCGGACAGTTCCCTGCTCATTACCGAAGGCGATGGTTCTGCCGTTTTCTTCCGAAAGTCTGGCTCGACGTTCGTAGCGCCTGCTGGGGAGTTCTCGACCGTCACGGTCAACGGAAAAGGTTGGAAGCGGCGCTACGCCGATTCGACGAGCGTCTACCTAGACAGCGCTGGTCGGATGACCGACGTCTACGACCGGTTCAATAATCGGACCCAGTTCCTCTACACCCCCGGGACGTATCGGCTCACGACGGTCCGCGATCCGAATTTACAGGACTTGGTGCTGACGTACGGCACTTATGGCGTGGCCTCGATTCGCGACAACATCACGCCATATCGGTACACGAACATCACGGTCCCGTCCGACAGCACGCTCACGGTCATTCAGGACCCCGATGCGGTGAGCACGACGTTCCAGTACGACGGCAGCAAGCGCCTATGGAAACTGACGGACCGGCGCGGGAGCACGACGACGCTCGGTTACCAAACGATCAGCGGCAAGGCGACGGGCAAGCTCGTTACGGTGACCGCGCCGGCTGTGCCGATCTATTCGGAAGGGACGGTTTCGCCGGTGGTGGCGTACACGGCGTGGCAGACGGTCGGCGTCCCGTACGCGCCGACGGCCTCGAGTCCCTACGCTGTCGTGCGGCCTGACACCGTATACGGGCGGATCACTGATCCCGGAGGCCACGTCCTGCGGTTCACGGTGGGTCGCTGGGGGCAACCGGTCTCCCAGATCGATCCGCTGGCCGACACCACGGTCACGACCTACGACGCGAACGGGCTGCCGATCCGCGTGGTGTACCCGACCGGTGTGAAGGACACGATCGGCTATAACGCGAGCGGGCTGCCGACCTTCGTTCGTGCGGCGGGGCGGGACTCGGCGACGTACATCCGCTACGCGGCGTGGGCGCAACCCGACAGCATCTGGGGATACCAGGTACCGCCGGTGCGGAACATCATTGGCGCCAACGGCCGGGTCGAGTCCACGCGCACGTGGAGCGCGGTGGGCGCGGCGGTCACGCAGTTCATTTATGACTCGCGGGGACGCATCGAGCGCGTGACCGACCCTGAGGGGCACCTGGCGGGGCGTACCTGGTACCTCGGGACGAACGGCAACCGGAGCCAGGACTCGCTGCCTGGCCCCCGCCAGACCACGTACAGTTACGACACCCGAGGGCGGCGCACGAGTGCGAGCGAGCCCGGCGTCACCCCCCACTTCACGACCTATGACGTGTTGAATCGCGTGCTCAAAGACTCGATCGCCGGCATGGCGCCGACGGTGTACGCCTACGATTCCTTGTTTCTCAAGACGGTCACCGATCCCCGGGGCCAGGTGTATCGGTTTGCCTCCAACGCGCTCGGGTGGACGACGGCGCGCACCGACCCGGCGAACCGGGCCGATACGCTGCGGTACGACCGCGACGGACTGGTGCGGCAGTGGAAGAATCGTCGCCTGCAGACGGTGACGTACGCCTATGACGCCGGCCATCGCGCCACGAGCAAGTTGGGAACCAACACTGATTCGACCACGTGGGCCTATTCCGCCAACCATCGCGTCATGAGCGCCACGAGTCCCTGGGCGGTCGACACGCAGTTCGTGAGCACCGCGGGGAGGCTCGATTCAATGCGCACGCGGCTCGGCGGGCAGGCGTTCACGCAACGGTTCCGGTACACAACCGGGGGTCGGCTCGACAGCGTCGAGGTCGTGGGGGGCGGCGTCGCCTTTCTTGCACGGAAGTACTTCTGGAACGCCCAGTCCGGAGTGTTGGGCACTATCCGGCTCGCGGGCGGTGGGACCACCGCACTGGCCAGCAACCGGGACGGGCTGCTTACGTCCACGACGCTGCCTGGGGCCGACGCAATCGCGCGCACGTACACCAGCGTACACGACGAGGCGCAGGTTTCCACGGCAGCGACGTACGCGGCGACGGTGAACCGCTATTTGAACTTCGATGCGGCCGGCCGGATCACCCGCCAGATCTACGGCAGCGGCATCGCTGGGCGGGCCTTCACGTACGACGGGCTGGGGCGGCTCGTGGCCGACTCGCAGATCAGTTATCAGGGATCGTCCAACCCGTGTGCGGAGCCCAACATCGTGGATGAGAACGGCAACCTCTGCACGTATGAGGGCACCTGGAACACGGTCCCCAGCGGCAGCGTCACGTTCAGCTACGACGCCGTGGGGAACCGCACCGACCAGGGCGGCGAGTACGGCACCGGCAATCGCATCCGGCAGTTCGCCGGCTGTACCTACGTGACGGATTCGCTCGGCGATGGAAACGTCTTGTCGCGCACCTGTGGGAGCGAAACCGTGGTGTTCACCTGGTCGGCCGAGTCGCGACTCACGCGACTTGTCGTGGGCGTTGATACGCTCGATTTCCGGTATGACGCGAGCGGCAGACTCGTGCGCCAGAAACGTTCTGGCGCTGCCGCGCACTTCTTGCTGTGGCAGGGCGACAACCTGCTCGCCGAGATCGACTCTGTGACCGGGAAGGTGGCCGAGTACTCCTACTATCCGGGGCTCGACCATCCCCATGCGGTGATCACGGGCACGACGCCGCACTTCGCGCACGTGGACGGGATCGGGAACGTGATCGCGCTGACCGACTCGGCAACGAGCGTCAAGCGCGACTACGATTTCGACGCTTGGGGCAGCCTGCGCGGCGGAACGGATTCCAAGCCCTTCAGCAATGCCGATCGGGCACGGTTCAAGGGGGCGCTGTGGCTGGGGCCGCAGGTCGACGTCTACAACATGCGGGCGCGGTGGTATGAGCCGAAGACTGGGCGGTTCTTGAGCGAAGATCCAATTGGTCTCCGGGGTGGTGTGAACCCCTACACCTACGCCGCTGGTGATCCCGTGAACGGCAACGACCCTCTCGGCCTCTGCCCTACGTACTACATTGATAGCGGTGAACGGGCAGCGAACGCGGCGCCCGGCGACGTGATGACTGGACCGGATGGGAAGTGGTATCAGTGCGGACCTGGCGGGACTTGGGTACCGTGGGGCGCGGCACCGATTGGGGGAGGGCTAGGGGGCGGAGGCAGGCGTGCAAGCAGCGCCGTAGGATCCGCCAGCCTCGGCCCGCAGGGGTCGTTGACGCGCACTCCGCAGCAGTGCTTCGACGAGAGCATAGCGCCTGTCCGGAACGCGGCGGTGGGGATCGCCACCGGCGTTACTACGGGGGTTGGCCTGGTGACCGCCGGCGCCGGTCTGTATATGCAAAACCTGAGCAATCGCATGGCGGAGGGCCCTGCTCTTGTGCGGGCAATCGCCCGAGCGGCGCCTTCCATCGCACCAGCGTTGGCACCGGTCTTCGCCCCCATTCTCGCTCGTGGTGCGGGGAGCGCTACGATCGGACGGACGGGGAGCCTCGCCACGACCGCAGGCGTCGGCATCCTTGTCATTGCAGGGGGGCTTGCTAGTTCGTACTTTGCTGCCAGTTCCGTCATCTGCGACATGAACCCGAACTTTGAATAGACTGGGAGAAGCGTGTGGAAACGCCTCAGGGTCTTGATCTCCGCGCTCCGGAGAACCGGATCGCACTGATGGTGGCGCGCTTCGTTGTGCGAAGCGCGCTCACATGGTTTGTCGCGGTGTTCTTGTTCGGCGGATTCGCTGGCTGGAGTGTAGCCCAGTGGTCCGTAACGCGAATCGGTGCGGTGCTTGGGCTAGCCCTGGCAAGTTTGGCGGCGGTCGGCGTCGGTTTGATGTTCAACTACACGAATGGCACGATGGCAACTCGCCTAGGTCGGGAGGGCCCGGAGGCGTGAGGCTTGAGGAGTGGGGACGGGTCAGCGCCTTGTGGTGACCTAAACCTCCAGAAGGTCGCGAATCCTCACACCTCCAGGCCTACTCCACCCATCTCTCACCTCGCCCGAATCGCCTCATGGCTACCGGTTCTGGAACACCTACACGGGGTTAGCTACTGGAATCTGAGCGCGTACTCATCCTCATCTTTCTCGCGATCACCACGGTTGGTGGGCTGGCCGTGCTCTACCACGCGCTTCGTCGGGGGGACGATCGCCGGTACGTTCAACGAATGTGCTCAGGGTCGGAGGCATGTTCGCTGGGGCATCCATCCTGCCCTTCGAATGGTACGTCGCCAATCACCTGAGTAGCGGTGTAATGGCGGCGACGTTGGTCGTTATTGTTGGCCTTACAGCTGTCCTCTTCCGCCTAGGTAGAGGCTAGCGCTGCCCCTGCCTCGCGCGCCTGATCGCCGCCAGATGGTCGGCGTATGACGCCGAGAAAATGTGCGTGCCGTCCGGCGGCGCCACGAAATACAAATATCCGATCTGCACGGGATAGAGCGCCGCGTACAGGCTCGAGTCGCTCGGCTGATTGATGGGGCCGGGAGGCAAGCCGGGATAGAGATACGTGTTGTACGGGGAGCGGATCTGCAGCTGTCGCTCCCACACCCGGCGCAACCGCCGGCCATGAGCGTAGACGACCGTGGGATCAGTCTGGAGCGCCACGTCAGCGCTCGCCACCAACCGCGACAGGCTCCTCACCTCGACGACGCTCCCTGGGGGCGACGCGATCGCGCGCACCTACACCGCCGTGCACGCCGAGGCGCAGGTCTCAACCGCAGCGACGTACGCGGCGACGGTGAACCGCTACTTGAACTTCGATGCGGCCGGCCGGATCACCCGCCAGATCTACGGCAGCGGCATCGCGGGGCGGGCCTTCTCGTACGACGGGCTGGGTCGGCTCAAGGCAGACTCGCAGATCAGTTATCAGGGATCGTCCAACCCGTGTGCGGAGCCCAACATCGTGGATGAGAATGGCAACCTCTGCACGTATGAGGGCACCTGGAACACGGTACCCAGCGGCAGCGTCACGTTCAGCTACGACGCCGTGGGGAACCGCACCGACCAGGGCGGCGACTACGGCACCGGCAATCGCATCCGGCAGTTCGCCGGCTGTACCTACGTGACGGATTCGCTCGGCGATGGAAACGTCTTGTCCCGCACCTGTGGGAGCGAAACCGTGGTGTTCACCTGGTCGGCCGAGTCACGACTCACGCGACTTGTCGTCGGCGTTGATACGCTCGATTTCCGGTATGATGCGAACGGCAGACTCGTGCGCCAGAAACGTTCTGGCGCTGCCGCGCACTTCTTGCTGTGGCAGGGCGCCAACCTGCTCGCCGAGATCGACTCGGTGACCGGGAAGGTGGCCGAGTACTCGTACTATCCGGGGCTCGATCATCCCCACGCCGTGATCACCGGCACGACGCCGCACTTCGCGCACGTGGACGGGATCGGGAGCGTGATCGCGCTGACCGATTCAGCCAAGAATGTGAAGCGCGATTACGATTTCGATGCGTGGGGCGGCCTGCGCGGCGGGACGGACTCCAAGCCGTTCAGCAATGCCGATCGGGCGCGGTTCAAGGGGGCGTTGTGGCTGGGGCCGCAGGTGGATGTGTACTACATGCGGGCGCGGTGGTATGAGCCGAAGAGCGGGCGGTTCCTCAGCGAGGACCCCTTAGGGGTTGCGGGTGGATCGAACATCTACGGTTATGCCGGAAGCGACCCCATCAACAATACCGACCCCACAGGTTTGGTTTGCTGGAAGCTGTGGAAGTTTGTCGAAGGAGAAGACGGCCGCAGTGGTTGGGCGGAAGTCTTGCATTGCGAAGACATCGGTGGGGGTGATTGGGAAACCGTACGAGACTATCTCAACAGTGGAGCGGCAGGGGCAGGCGACTGGTTTTATGGCCTCATGGAAAGTCTGGGGGGCGCTTGGGAAGCGGGCTTCGCACGGACATGCCGAGGTGGTTTCAGCGCTCCCCAATGCGTTCTGGTAGCCCAGCGCCTCGCGGAGCTTGCTCTGAGCAATCAGGACCTTTGCAGGACGCTCGGCATACGCGCGACACGACGCTTTCAAATGGGACGTTTTCGATTACACACAGGCTATTTCGGAGATCCCGCGGAGCGAGTCGTAGGACTGGCACACGTCGAGCAGATCTGGAGGGTGGGTACCCTAGAGCTCAGCGATGAGCTATTCCCTGGTGGTGGAGCATCACGCGGGCTTCGTGACGCCATCGCCCACGAAGAGGCACACTTCCTTTGGCTTGGGACCAGCATTTGGACAGGGGTTTTTGGACACCACGAAGGTGATCCGATCTATAAGGCCGGCGCGCAGTGCGCATCCTGACCAGCGACGAATTCAAACCGGGCCCAACATTCTCGTGCTATTGACTCATTCCAAGATTTGGACCTCTGTGCTTTCTGCCGGATTGGTGCTTTCGCTCATGCTGGCTGTCGATGGGTGCAACCCGCGCACCGATCCTCGCTGGACCACACGAGTGCAGATCCGACGGATACACGGGGCAGTCGGTCAATTCCGACACGTACAAGGCCGACTACCTCGACGTCTGGAAGAAATCTGCGAGTCAGGCGTGGACCCTTGCCTACTTGCTCCCGAGCGCTGGGCCACCGACCGGTGGGGCCATCGCATCTTGCTGACGCCGACCGACAGTGCTGACTATGAACTTCGCTCGCTGGGCCCCGATGGCAAGCCGCAGACGTCCGATGACTTGGTGTTTTCTTCGTCGGCGGAGCGCGCTGCCGTCAGACGATTCGCCGGTTGCTACGCCGCGACGCTACCCGAATGGCACGGCGAACGGCTTGATACGATCGTGCTTTCGCAGTCACCCATACAGGGGGGTGCGTACGAGCTCCGGCCAGCTTTTTCTGGTTATCGCTCGTCGTGGGCACCGTTTGATGAGGACTCCATACTTGCAATATGGACTGACGGTTTTTCGGGGATGGGACTATTGGCGGAGGTAGTCGACGACAAATTGCGCGGGCTGACTTCTCAATTCACAGATATGGACCTGCTTCCCAACGGAAAGACGAGATTCAGCGCTCATCGCGTCACGTGCGCCGACTCCTAAGCTGTTGAAGCTTTGGTTACGAGGGCCTGGGCGTGCGGCGCGGACGGCCAACCACCCTCGGATGCTGGCCGCAAAGCAAGGATTGAGCTCACATGATCCAACGTGGTTCCTCGGGCCGACCGCCTGCCATACAGCCATCGTAGCCATCCTAGTCGCGAGCTGCTCACGAGCAGGGAGTCAGCAGACTAGAGACTGGACGCTCACCGGGGACGGGCTTGGACCCCTCGCGATCTGTACGTCCCTTGATGCCGTTGATTCCACATTTCGGTCAGCACGAGACACGGTCCTGCAGTCCGAAGGTGCTCAGTGGCCCGCGAAAATCGTGACGCTAGGTAACGGGATGGTATTGTTCGAGAGTTCATGGGTCGACAAGAGCCGAGTATGGACCATCACCGCTACAAGCCCGGATGTCCGGACGTCGCGCGGATACCATGCCGGCATGCCGCTAATCGCATTGAAGGCGGCTGGTGAGTCCTTGGCGGTCAAGGTACCAGAGGGACGTCTCCTTCTGGTCCTAATACGAGACCGAATAGCATTGACAATCGACTCAAGTAGTGAAAAGCGCTTCTTCTCAGGAGAGCATCTGAGCGGACCCCTGTCTATCGCGGATGTAGCCGCGGATGCTCAAATACGATCGCTAAGCACCCTCGGAGGCTGTTCGCAAACCATTGGGAAGGAATGATTCGTTGACCCGCGTCGAGCCCATCAGCGCGGTGCTGAGTGCGCCGGGGCCCGAGACTGCGGCGCGGGCGCTGCGCGTCGCTCTCGCACCTTCTTGATCGCCACGAGGTGATCGGCGTAGCTGGCCGAGAAGATGTGCTTGCCGTCCGGTTGGGCGACGAAGAAGAGATACCCAATCGGAGCCGGGTACAGCGCGTAGTAGATGCTCGAGTCGCTCGGCTGATTGATCGGCCCGGGCGGCAGCCCCGGATTCAGATACGTGTTGTACGGCGAGCGGATCCTCAACTGGCCCTCCCACACGCGGCGCAATCGCCGGCCGTGCGCATACACCACCGTCGGATCGGCCTGCAGCGCCATGCCTCGCTTCAGCCGGTTGTGGTAGACGGCCGAGACATAGGGCCGGTCGGGACGATAGCGCACCTCGGCCTCGATGATCGACGCGAGCGTCACGATCTCGTGGCGCGTCATCTTCAGCTCGGCGAGCCGCGCGTCCCAATCCGGCTGCCAGCGCGCGATGAACTCGTGCGTCATCAGCTTCACGAGCTCCCGCGCCGGCATGCGCATCGGGACGACGTACGTCGTCGGATACATGTAGCCCTCGACGCCCGCCGGCGTGTCCCGGATGCCCAGCTCCCGTTCCAGCGCCGTGTCGCGCATCGCGGTCTTGAACGCCTGAGTCGGGACTCCGAGCCAGGAACGGGCCCGCTCGGCGACCTCGAACCCCATCATTCCCTCGAGCACCGTGAAGCGGGCTTCGAGCCCACGCCCCGACTTCAATGCGGTGACGACCTCGCTCCAGCCCGCGTCACGCTCGAACGTGTAGATGCCGCTCTTCAGGTTGGAGGGCAGTCGGCGAATTCGCGCGTAGAGGCTGAACCAACCGCGATTCTTGATCACACCGCGCGATTCGAGGGAATCGAGCGCCTGGTAGTAGGTCGTGCCGCGCGGGATGATCACCATCGTCTTTTCGGCGACGGAGCGATACTGCGGGGCTTGCTCGCCTGCGCAGGCCACGACCGCGCAGACCAGCACAAGACGCAGCTTCACAGCGCCGAGCCTCGCTGCGTGTCGAGGTAGTGCTGGAGGAGCAAAGCGGCGGCCATCGCGTCCACGTCTTCCTTGCGACCGCGAGTCGTGCCACCCATTTCCCGCACCGCCGCCAGCGCGCGCGCCGTCGTCATGCGCTCGTCCCACATGGTCACCTCCAGGCCATCACCTACGCGACGCTTGATATCATCGGCGAGGCCCCTCGCGGCGTGAGCGGCATCACCCTCCGCTCCAGATTCGTCCAGCGGGAGCCCGACGATGACACCCACAACATTGTGCGTGGTGATCTGCTGGAGTAGCTGCGCCATGGGAAAACGCTTGCCGGCGCGGCGGGTGAGAGTGGCGAGCGGCTGGGCGAGCGTCTGGGTCTCATCGGAAAGGGCGAGCCCAATCCGGCGCTCGCCCCAGTCCACAGCCAGAAGCCTGCCTCCTGCTTTCACCCTTGGGACATCGTCTGGAAGAACTCGTTGTTGGTCTTGGTCCGCTTGAGCCGCTCGAGCAGGAACTCGATCGCCTCGACCGGCGGCATGTCCGACAGGAAGTTGCGCAGCAGGTACACCTTGTTCAGCTCCTCCTTGCTGAGCAGCAGCTCTTCCTTGCGGGTGCTGGAGCGCTGCACGTCGATCGCGGGGAACGTGCGCCGCTCGGCGATGCGCCGGTCCAGAATCACTTCGGAGTTACCGGTGCCCTTGAACTCCTCAAAGATCACTTCGTCCATCCGCGAGCCGGTGTCGATCAGCGCCGTCGCCAGAATCGTCAGCGAGCCGCCGCCTTCGATGTTGCGCGCGGCACCAAAGAAGCGCTTCGGCTTCTGCAGCGCGTTCGCGTCCACACCGCCCGAGAGAATCTTGCCCGAGTGCGGCACGACCACGTTGTGCGCGCGGCCCAGGCGCGTGATCGAGTCGAGCAGAATCACGACGTCCTTACCGTGTTCCACGAGGCGCTTGGCCTTCTCGATCACCATGTCGGCGACCTGGACGTGCCGGTCCGCGGGCTCGTCGAACGTGGAGGACACGACTTCGACGTTCGGTCCCTTCACGTTCTCTTCCATGTCGGTGACCTCTTCGGGCCGCTCGTCGATGAGCAACACGATGAGGTAGACCTCTGGATGGTTCTCGATGATGGAGTTGGCGAGCTTCTGCATCAGGATCGTCTTACCGGCCTTGGGCGGCGAGACGATGAGACCGCGCTGCCCTTTGCCGATGGGGGCGAGAATGTCCATCACCCGCATCGACAGATCGCCATCCTTCCGCTCCAGCTTGAGCTGCTGTTCGGGATAGCGGGGCCGCAGGTTGTCGAACGCGACCCGGTGCTTGGCCTTCTCGGGTTCTTCCCCGTTGACGACTTCGACCTTCAGCAGCGCGAGGTAGCGCTCGCCCTCTTTCGGCGGCCGGACCTGTCCCGTGATCGTATCGCCGGTGCGCAGATCGAAGCGCTTGATCTGGCTGGGCGAGACATAGATGTCGTCGGGGCCGTACAGGTAGTTCCAGTCGGCGCTGCGCAGGAAGCCGTAGCCTTCCGGAAGTATTTCGAGCACCCCCTCGCCGCGCAGAACGGTGTCGGAGTCGAGGAGCGATTGCTCGATGCGGAAAATGAGATCCTGCTTGCGGAGCCCGGAGTAGTTGGTGATGTTCAGGCTCTCGGCCATCGCGTGCAGTTCCGCGACGGATTTTCTCTTCAGTTCGGCGATATCCACGTGTGCTTCAGCTCCGTTAGGTCGCTACGGCGGGGGAACCCCGGGATGGGGGATTGGTCCTGGTTGAAATGGAAACTTGGGAAATGAGCGGTGTGCGAACGCCCAAGTATAGTAATCGCGCGTGAGCCTCACAAGGTTCTTGGTGGCGTGGAGAACGACCCCCCTCCACGACCGCGAAGTTATTGACGCACTTGTAGATCCGTTTCATGCCGCACCCTCCGCGGAGCTGGCAGACGCCCTGCGCACATGGCCCGGCTCCTACTACTGGTCGAGCGAGGCGGACGGCCGTCACCTGGTCCTGACGCGGCCTACGCTCAAGCCCCGTGAAGCCTGGGCAACACACGCGGTCCTGTTCCTCGTCACGCTGTTCACGACTACGATCTCCGGGGCCGTGATGAGCGGGCATCTGCCAGCGGAGATGAGCCGGCTCTTCAACCCGTCCGCCTGGGATTTCGGGTTCTTCCGGGCGCTGGCCGGCGGGTTCGCGTTTTCGGTGCCGCTGCTTGCCATCCTGCTGTGTCACGAGCTGGGTCACTATCTCACCGCGCGGTACTACAACCTGAACGTCTCGCCGCCCTTCTTTCTTCCAGGCCTGCCGACGCCAATTGGGATCGGCACGTTCGGCGCTTTCATTCGTCTGCGTACGATCCTCACCGACCGGCGCCAGCTGCTCGACGTTGGGGCAGCTGGACCCATCGCCGGATTCGTGGTCGCGCTTCCGGTGCTCTGGTGGGGACTCGCGCACAGCCAGATTCTCGACACGAGCTCGAACGGCATGTCGATGCAATCCGGGTGGGGGTTGTGGCCACTCGGCACTTCCATCATCACACGCCTCGTGCGGGACTTCACGCACACGGGCCAGGGCGAGGTCCTGCTGCATCCCGCCGCATTCGCGGGCTGGGTCGGGATGTTCGTGACGATGCTCAATCTGCTTCCCATCGCCCAGCTCGATGGGGGCCACATCCTGTACGCGGCCGCACCGCGGGCCCAGCGTTGGGTGGCGCGCGCAATTTGGGTCGTGATCCTCCTGCTGGGATACTTCTCGAAGAGTTGGCTGATCTGGGGGGTCATCGTCCTGCTCTTGTCGCGGGGTCAGTTTGGGCACCCGCCCGTCCTGGACGCCTATCGGCCGCTACCGAAATCTCGGATCTGGCTGCTGGCGGCCAGCGCCGTGCTTTTTGTGCTCACCTTTACTCCGGTTCCCTCTCCGTAAGCGTGCGTCGTACGTCGTGCGTCGTACGTGGTGCTCGGCCAGCCCCTGACGCACGACGAACGACGCACGACGCACGGTCGGTCGGTATTGCATAACTCCTAGCCATTTATAATGTTGTTTCAAACCAGCCCCTGGATCGGCATGCCTGCACAACCTGCCCGATACACCCCGGTTGCAGCGACCGATACGGTCGTCCACGATCTGCCCCCCATTCGTTTCGACGGACAACCCATAGACATCCGACTCTCCTTGCGCCGCACCGAAGACGGTGTGTGGCGGGGCCGCATAATGTTCGGTGCGGAGGGAACGGAGGCGGAGCGCTCCAGCGCGGAGATCTTCTGCGCCGGCACGGAGCAGGATTTGTGGCAGTCGGTGCGAGACCTGCGGGATCATCACCTGCGGGACCTGTACCGCTCGTTGCTTTGATGGGGGATCAGAAGGCCCTGTCGAAGCTGCGGCACGACCTGTCCAATAGCTTGTCGGCGATCCTCGCCGAGATTCAGCTGTTGCTCCTCGCGCCCGACAAGTACGACGAGGAGACGCTGGCCGGCCTCAAACAAATCGAGGACCTGGCGCGCAAGATGCGTCAGACGTTGCAAAGCCAAGAGTGAGCCGGCGGCATCGCCCTCGTTTTGCGCCTCCCATGGCATGGTGGCCGCCCCGGCGACTGCGCTGGGCCTTCCTTATTAGTCGATCCGCGCAACGGATGGCGCGCCGAGTGACGCGCGTCATAGCGGCTCCGGTCAGACACACGTAAATCAGGGGGCCCAAGCCCGCCCTTGCGCAGGCTTGAGGCGCGGGCATTTTACACCCCCTTCACGCGGCGGGAGTCCCAGACGTTGGCTGGTCGCTGGGCAATGCTCCTTACAATGAGCGGTTTTGTCGCGGCCTGTGCGGGTGGGCCGCGACCGAGTTCCGTTACCCCCGCAGAAATCCCCACCCTCAAAGCCCAAGCAGCACAGCAACCTACAAACGCTACCGTTCACTTTCGTCTCGCCGCCGCCTTGCTGGCCGCGGGCCGCTGTGACACCGCCGTCGTAGTCGCCAACTCGGCGCAGGTGCTCGCCCCCAAGGACGTGTTGGGACCCATGGTGATCGGAAAGTGCCAGGAGCACGATGGCCGCTTCGATCTCGCCTACGCCACCTACACCGATTTTGCCCGGCGCTACCCACAGGCGCGCGGTCTCGCGGGGGTGCGCGCACTGGCGGACATGGCGCTGCGCTCGCAGGCTGCGCAGACCGCCAAGCTGGCGCTGGCGCGTGAATCGACCGTGACGACGCTGGCGCCGGAGCCGTCCACGATCGCGGTGTTGCCCGTGACGATCGCCGGAGACTCGAGCCTGCAGCCGCTGTCGCGCGGGCTTGCCGAGCTGATCACCACCGATCTCGCATACGTTCGCAATCTACGGCTGTTGGAGCGCGTGCAGGTCGGCGCGTTACTCGACGAGCTGAACCTGGGCGCGTCGGGCCGCGCGGATCCGGCCACCGCGGCGCGTGTGGGCCGGCTGCTGCGCGCCGAGCGGATGGTGCAGGGAGTCGCGGCCATCACGGAGAATGGGCCGGTCCGGATGTCGGCGACGGTCGTCCGCGGCGATGGCGAGGTGCGCGCGGGCGCACGGGCCGAGGGCACGTTCAAGCAGCTGCTCGATCTCGAGAAGCAGCTCGTCTTCAGTATCGCGACGCAGCTCGGTATCCAGGTGACTGAAGCGGAGCGCCAGCAGATCCTGCGGCAGGGGCCGAAGAACCTGGCGGCATTCCTCGCGTATAGCGAGGGCCTCGAAGCGATGGATCGCGGGGATTATCGTGGGGCGGCCGCGGCATTCAATGCCGCGGTCCGTGCCGATCCGTCCTTCTCCGCGGCACGGCAGCAGCAGCAGGCGGCGGAAGCGTCGCCCGCGGTGCAGGCATCAGCGGGAGACCTCATGTCGGTCGTCGAGGCGGCCGCGCAAATCACGCTGCCGGCGGAGCCCGCGTCGCTCGGAGCCTTGCAGCAAGCGACGACCGACGTGTCGCAAACCATCGGTGATGTGACCGCGCAGACTGGCGTCGCGTCGGTGGCCAACAACCCGACCACCGAGAGCAAGGGCATCACGAATATCGTGCAGGCCTCTGGAGTCATCCGAATCATCTTCAAGCGGCCGTGAGCCCCAGCCGGTCGCTGCTGCTTCTTGTCGCGGCCGTGCTCGCTCCCGGCGCCGCCGCCGCACAGCTTGGCCCGACGGTGGTTCGGACGGGCGTGTTCTTCGAGTCGTACAGCTTCGGCCCGGGGCTCGCCTTCAATCGGATCACCGAATTCACGATTCCGATCGGCATTACCCAGCGGGTCGGCCAGCGCCTCGTGATCGACGTTGCGACCGCGTACGCGAGCGCGACGACGGGTCAACCGGGCGGCGGCCGCATCGAGCACTCCGGCTTCGTCGACACCGATGTGCGCGCGACCGTGAGCGTCCTGCCCGGCCGGCTGCTGCTCAATCTCGTCGGCACGCTGCCCTCGGGCGCGGCGACGGTCTCGGACACCACGATTCCGCTGTTCGGCGCCACGGCGACCGACTTGCTCGCGTTCACGACCCCCAGCTTTGGCGCCGGCGGCTCGGTGTCCACCGGTTTTGTCTCGGCATTCCCGATGGGATCCAACTGGGCGATCGGTGTCGGTGGGAGCTATCGCGCCGCCGCGAGCTACGTCCCGGTAACGAGTGGCAACACCCTGCAACCAGGTGGCGAGATTCGCGCGCGCTTCGGGCTTGAAGGCCCGTTCGGCGCAGGCAAGTACTTCCGCGGCGCCCTCGTGTACACCGCCACGGGCGACAACGACATCGGCGGAGGAGAGCAGAGCGCGATCGGGGATCGCGTGCTCGCGTACGCCGCCGTGAGCCTGCCGCTCGGCAGCTCGAATCTCTCGGTCTATGGATGGGACATGCGGCGGCTGCGCGCCCGCAACTACGATGCTCCCGCGACGATCGCGGTACCGCGCGGCAACGTGTTTGCGCTCGGCGCGCGACTCGAGAAAGGGCTGAGTCCCAGGGCCACGGTGGTGCCGCTGCTCGAGATCCGGCACGAGCTGACGGGGCCGACCGACAAGATGGAGCTGCTGGGGTACTTGGTGCGCGGCGGCGCGGACCTACGCTACCGCCTCACCGATCGGGCCACCGGCGTGCTGCACGCCCAGCTCGCGTTCGGGACTATTCAGGATGAAGGCACGCGGGCGTCGGTCGTCGGTCCGCGTATCGGTGCGCTGATCGAATGGTCGCGCTGACGCGCAAGCACGCCGCCGTTCTCGTCGTCGGGCTCCTCGGTCTCAATTGCCGGGACTCGATCGGCCCCGGGCTTGCCGGGCATCTCGCCTTCGCACCGACGTTCGCGAGCAGTACGGCGGGAATCGTGCCTTTCGACCGCGTGCGCATAACGCTGGTGCAGCCACCGAGCACCGCCGTGGTGGACACGATCATCGCCATTGCTCCGACCGAAGACTCGATCGACCTGACGCTGAGTGTCCCGCTCTCCTCGCCCCGCGAGGATTTGCTGCTCTACCTCCGTTTGATAAATGCTGCCGGGGATACGGTCTTCCAGAACGCTCCCTACCCGCAAAGCGTGACGGTCACAAGCGGCGGAGTGCCTGCGGTCGTCGAAGCGCCGATCGTGTACGTCGGGGTCGGCTTTGACGCCGCCCGAGTCTCGATCACGACGCCCGACACCTCAGTGCTGTTCGGCGATACGCTGCAATTGAATGCGGCGGCGTTTGGCGCGCAGGATCAGATGATTCCAGGCACGCCGATCGCGTGGCGCTCACTCGATTCGACGCGCGTGCGGGTGCCTGACGCCGCGACCGGCGAAGTCGTCGGAGCGGTGCAACGCGGGCCGGCGCGGATCGTGGCCGAGCTGCTCACCGGCCCGGCGGATACGGTTCTCGTCATTGCGCAGCCCCTCCCCACGTCGCTGACGAAGGTCAGCGGCGACAGCCAGACGGCGGTACCGGCCGCGGCGCTGCCGCTGCCGCTGCGCGTTCGGGTCCTGGGGAGCGACGGGCTCGGGGTGAGCGTCGCCGTCGGGTTCCGCGCGCTGGCCACAGGCGCCGCGGTGAGTCTCGACACGGTGATCAGCGACTCGCTGGGCTATGCGGAAATAGCGGCGACACTTGGGCCTGCCGTGGGACCCCAAACCTTCGAAGCGTGGGTCGCTGGGATCGCGACCCCCGTCGTCTTCACCGCGCTCTCGGTCAGCGGGAGCGTTGCCAGTGTCATCCTCGACCGCAGCGTCGACACGATCAGTCGTGGCGCGACGCTGCAGTACAACGCCACCGCGGTGGATACGCTCGGGAATCCGGTGAGCGTGACGATCGGCTGGACGTCGACCGTGCCGACCGTGGCCGTCGTCAATCAGTCCGGTCTGGCGAGCGCGGTGGCCGTCGATTCCACCAGGATCATCGCCGCCGCATCAGGCCGCGCCGACACGGCGTGGTTGTTCGTGCGCGCGCTGAGCAGCGTGGTGCCCAGCCCGGCCGACACGGTGATCACGGCCGTGGGCGATTCGTTCGACCTGCGGGCGACCGCCTACGACAACTTCGGCGGCATCGTGGCCTCGGGCTTCATCCGCACCTACACGTCGGCGACGCCCACCGTCGTCACGGTCGACCCAGTCACGGGACGTACGCGCAGTGTCGGTCCGGGCAACGGCGTCATCGTCGTTCGCGATTCGGTCGATGCCACGCTGCATGTCCAGGCCGCCGCGACGGTACGCGTCAATCAGGTCACGGCGTCGATCCGCAACACGCCGGCGCTGCCGGACAGCCTGCAGGTCGGCGTGGGCGGTCGCCGCGCGATCATCGCCCAGGCGCTCGACCGCAACAGCCACCCGATTCCAAACAAGACATTCGGTTACCGCAGCGCGAACCCCGTCATTGCCACCGTCGACGCCGCCGGGCTCGTCACAGGCGTGGCACTCGGCACGACGTTCGTGGTGGATTCGGTGGACGGGTTCAAGGATTCCGTCAAAGTCACGGTCGTTACCGCCCCGCCATCGCTGCTGCAGTGGGGCTTCGATTCGCTCGCCGTGGGGAACGGCGGCAGCATTTCGGTGCCGCTGACGTTGAGCCGTACCGATCCCGCCGTGACTCGAGTGTTCCTCTCGGTCCTGGGCGATACGTTGATCGCCCGTCCGGCGTCGGGATGTGGTGGCTCGGTTCTGCAACGGGTCAATATTCCGGTCCAAGCGTCGGGGACGTCGGTCTTGATCTGCGGGCTGAAAGCCGGTCGCGTCCTGGTGGAAGCGCGGGATTCGGCCAACGTCTACCAACCCGATACGATGGTCGTCACGGTCGTCTCGACGATCGAATTCCGTGAGATCGGTGCGTTCTCGCAGCAGCCGAATTTCTACGCGAACCAGAACGAGACCTACCGCGCGCAGGTTTTCCTCTCCGACCCGGCACCGGTCGGCGGGCTCGGCGTCACGTTCGTCTACGGGAAGCCGGGGACGTCGGCGATCGCCCCCGCGCCGGCCATCATTCCGGCGGGGCAGCTCGCGGCCGAGGTCGTCATTCAGGGACTCGCGCCCGGGACGGACAGTGTGGTGCCGACATCGGGTGGCTTCGTCGGGAAGTTCTCGCGCGTCTACGTGGCGCCCAACAACCTGGCATTGCAGATGCCGTATCCGTACACGCGCACGCTCGGCGTGGGGCAGACTTTCCAGCCGTACGTCACGATCACCTACGCCATGGACCACGTCCTCGTCGTCGGTGCGACGCTGGGATCGGCAATCGGGACGGTCCAGACGCCCGACACGATCAAGAAGGGCACGACCTCACAGTACTTCACGGTCGCGGCGACGGCGCCGGGAAAGACGTCGCTCACCATGGCGGCGTCTGGATGGGTGTCCGCGGGCGACACCGTCATCTTCACGACGCCGCAGCTCGAGGCGTCGGGACAGTTCAGTCTCATCGCGGGCGATCCCTCGCGCGGCTATTGGAGCGCCGCCGCGGCCGATTCCCTAGGCTGGCAGCATGCTGTGAAAGACACGCTGGTGGTCACGGCGGTCTCGCGCAGCCCGGGCGTCGTGGCCGTGGATTCGGCCACGTTGAAGATCGTCCCGAGCGCGTCCGCCAACACGCGGTACAACGCGTTGCGTGCCCTGCCTTCCGCGGGCGGCGATTCGGCGTGGATTGTGTTGTCGGCACCGGGATACCGGCCGGATTCGTTCTTGGTGCGCGTCACGAAGCCGACCATGTCCGTGCAGGTCTCGTATCCGTATACCGGCCGTCTCGGGCTCGGGACGTTCTGGCAGAACGCCACCTACGTGCAGCTGCCGTACGCGCGCACCGACACCTTCACGGTCTACTTCACGCACACGCGTCCAGGCGCGGTGCGCGCACCCGCGAGCATTCGTATCAATCCCGGGCAGACGTCCAAGTACCTCGACCTCGTGGGCGATTCGATCGGCGTGGACACGCTGCGGGTGGACACGACGTTGACGCCCGGGTATGTCGTGACGGGCGCGCCGGTCGTCTACCGCGTCGATACCCTGCACGTGCGGCCGTTCCAGTATCCCGGTGCGACGAATTACACGATCTCGGCGCCGTATGCTGTGACCGTCTACGCCTACGATTCGGCCGACGGCGGAACGGCGCGGCCGCTGGTTGCGCCCTTGCGGGTGAATCTCGTGTCGAGTGATACCAACACGTTCACGCTCGACTCCGCCGCGGTGACGATCGATTCGGGTCAGTACTACAGTTACACCCACGCCGATACCCTTCGGTTCAGGGGCGTCGACAGTATCGGCGCGCGCATTCACGCGTCGGCCGTGGGGGCGCGCCCCGATTCGTCGCCGCTGATCCGCGTGTTCCCGACGCCGCTCACCGTGCAGCTCGGCTACCCGTACACGGTGGGCCGCGGGCTGCGACTCAAGAACAACTACGCCTTCCTGGCGGGCCCCGCGCCGGACACGGTCAAAGTCGCGCTGCGCCGGTTCGACCTGACGCTCGACTCCTTGAGTCCCGACACCGTGCGGATCTTCAAAGGGCAGAGCAACAGCGAGCCGTTCCAGCTCCTGGCGCTGGACTCGAGCCGCACCGACTCGATCGTTGCGACGGCGCCGGGTTACGTGCCGGGGAAAGTGACGTTCACGTCGGAGCCGGCGAGTCTCATCCAGGGCGGACTGCCGTCGGCCCGGCTGACGACCGATCCCCCCTACCGGCCGTACGTCTACGTGGGCACGCGCTCGCGGTACGCGCTCAATCCCGTGGCCCCGGTCACCATCACGGTTGTGTCCACGAATCCGAACGTGATGCGGATTGATTCGGCCTTCAGCGTGAACGCGAGCGGCGATACGGCCAGCGTCGTGGTCGACACGAGCACGCAGTACGCGAACCTGCGGGTCCAGTTCGTCGGAAACGGCACGGCGCGGCTCAACTACTCGGCGTCCGGATTCCTCTCGGACTCGACGAACCTCGTGACCGTCACCGGTCCGTCGCTGCATCTGACATCGGGCAATCAGACGGTTGGCATCGGACAGGTGCTGCCGAACCAGTACGCGTACGTGGACAACCCCGTGACCGTCGCTCCACTCGTGGTGACGCTGTTGCGGAGCGATAGCACCCAGCCGCCGGCGGGTCAGGTCTTCAGGCTGACCACGACCACGGTGACGATTCCAGTGGGCCAGACCTACAGCAACGTCTTCGATATCATCGGCAACTTCAGCAATAGCGCCGTGCTCACGGCCCGCGCCACCGCGTACAGCCAGGCGACCGCGACGATCTCGGTGGGACCGCCGCAGCTCATCGCTCCG
>Ga0137435_1000191_pt1 | contig 22194 bp, 43 predicted proteins | sample EasRivERMGT100_2_FD_104904 | JGI IMG/M metagenome (GOLD analysis project Ga0137435, IMG submission 104904) | Soil microbial communities from meander-bound floodplain in the East River, Colorado, USA - East River MetaG ERMGT100_2 | ecosystem: Environmental > Terrestrial > Soil > Floodplain ... | reverse complement strand
CACTTAACATTTAGTTTGATAAGATAGGTGAAACACAAGAAGGGAGAGAGTAGCATGGGTGAGCGAGAGATTCGCGTGGATCGAAAGCGCATCGACATCTTGATGGAACTACGAGAGATTGATATTCACCAGTTGGCGGAGAGAATGGGGATGCATTACAACGGGGTGCAGAAGATTCGCAAAGAGGAATCGACTAGCCTTGCCGGTTTAGAGAAGCTATGCAATGCGTTGGACTGTCATCCATTTGATTTACTTGTGGCGGAAGGGTACCCGAAACCTTTCTCGGTAGCCCTGGCGAGCCATTGAAGATTGTCTATCAGTAGGTAGATGCGGTCGGGGCAAAACAAAAGCCCCGCACCACAGGGCACGAGGCTTCCGTATTATTTAGACCACCTACTTCCGTCAGATGCTTGGCGGCTCGGCGGTAGTAGGTGGGGTTTCAACTGTTTGCGTAGGCTTGCTGAAGTGTACGATAATACGTACCGGCACAACGACCACGGCCGATATGATGATCCACCCAGTGAATGAGTAGATGGCTCCGACCACATCATGGTGAGCCATGAGATGGTAAGGCGCGCTGATGAGGAAGCAGACTAGCAACCACCATTGATACCACTTCATCGCACGCTCCCGCAAAGGTTACAAATGGAAACATTACCAGCGCACAAGTACATCGTCAGAGTGGAACGGCAAAGCGTGTTCGACCCGGATGCAACGCTCTCGGTTGAGGATAGCATGGTCTGTCCTCGCTGCAAGAAGCAAGTACCGTTGCTTGAACATGGCGGTACTCAGAAGTGCGAACATTGCAAGCTCCACATGGAACGGTTCGGTAATGGCTTGACCGTTTGGTAGTAACAAAGCAAGTCCCCGTCTATCATCAAGCTTGGCGGCAGATTGATAGACGGGGGACACGTTAAAAACCAGAGACCCCTATAGGTTCCGGCTGTCAACCGTAGTATTGAGACTTACTTGTGAATGACCGAGAGCCTATTGTGGGTTCTCGGTTTTTTCGTTGCTCCTGTTTAAGAGCATATCACGGTGTCCCTTGGCTGTCATATAAGAAACGGAGATCACAGTATGGCCTTACTCGTTGTAGCCCTAGCGTCCCTCTTGTACAACATAGCAATCTCATTCGGGTATGGCAGGAAGTTTGCTGACAACGACGTGTCAAGACCTGTCGTGATTATGGGCGGGATATTTATTGTCATCGGTGGTATGGCCTTAGAAGCCGGTGATATTGAAGCGTTCTGGGATTTACTCAAGTGGTTCGCTGTGCCTGGTATCTGGATGTTCATCCGGGCAAGCCTGTTGCATGTACTGGAGCAGGAGCAGAAGGAAGAGGCAGCAGAGCAACAGCATTTAGAAATAGAAAGCAATCGAGTAGGAGGTGGGTAAGTATGCCGAAACCATCAGACATAAACCAACTCATGCTAGAGGCCAACATGATAGCGCACGAGGTGGCTGATTTGCTGTACATCATGGAGAAGCACAGTCGGCAGGTCTTTGACGCGCTGAGGCAACAGCCTCCCGATGCAGCGCAAGCATCCAGGTTTAACAAGGACCTGTATGCAGCACTTGGCAAAGCGTTAGAGTGCAACAAGGAATTACGCGACCACATTTTTGCAGCGCAGTTGTTGAGCGCGGCAAGGAGGAAGAATGGGCATACCGGAACTGATGGAGTGGATGGGGCTGATAGTGGTGGCTAGTGTGCTGGCGTGGGTCATCGTGTATGCGGGGGCGTGGGTCAGTAGTCATGCAGATATACCGGAGGATATAAACGATGAGCGAGAAACTTAAACCATGCCCATTCTGTGGGCTAGTGCCTGATGTGGACAATCAGGCAACCTTTCGAGGTGATGAGGGTAGCAGATGGGGGGCTGTTGTTTGTTGCTGTGTAGGTCCAGAGATTCGCAAAGGATTTTACACGCCGCTTGAGGAATGGAAAGACGAAGCTATAGCAGCATGGAATGAACGTGCGCCGGTAACAGAGAGTCACTTATCTGCAGACTGGGACACGTTCGACCCGCGCTACAAGAAGGAAGAGGACTGATGCCAATCATAAGAAGCAATCCAGGATGGATGATTGTCAAGGATGAGATGGGCTACATTCTTGAAACCGATAACCACATGGTACCGAGTCGGCAAGAGTGGCAGCAGATGAGGGACGAGATTGACGTACTGTATGAAGGGATGAGCGATGCCATCATTGACATGCTCAACAGGCAGGAGAGGGAGCGCCAACAAAGGGCAATGGCTGATGCGTTGAAGCATGTGGACAGCCCCAAGGAATACACTACCGATTCACCCGGATACATCTATCTTTTGTATGGGGAAGGTACGCCATGGCACAAGATAGGGGTTACGAAGAAACCCCTTAGGCGCATCAATGACATCTCGGCAAAAGCACCCTTCCCCATAGTGCTGGTATGTATCATCCCTGTAATGAAGATGGTGTACACAGAACAGTATTGGCATGATCGCTTTGCAGACAAGCGCGTCGAAGGTGAATGGTTCCTCCTAACAGATGAGGATGTGAACTTGTTCGTGAATAGTGGAAGGGGGGTACCGGGAGATGAGTGATGACACATTAGTTGACCGGCGAAAGCCTCTGCTCTTCATCCATAGCAGCATCGACGACATGACTGACCTGTCGCCTAATGCTATGCGGGTGTACATGCACCTGTGTAGGCGCGCCAATGGGAACGGGGTAGCATGGCCCAGCTACCAGACGATGGGCGACCATTGCTTTGCTTCGGTATCTGACAAACCTGCCACACGCAAGACCTTCGCTCGCAACGCAATAGACGAGTTGATTAAGGCGGGACTCATTCTCAAGGAAGAAAGAGTTAGAGAGGATGGCGGGCAGAGTAGCAACGTTTACGTCATCACTGAGCCAAGCATGGGTGTGCTATTAAGCACGGGGGGTGCTTATAAAGGCACGGCCCATGCTTATAAGGCACCAGAAGGTAATCCATCTGAAGGTAATCCATCTAAGGTAATAAAAGATGATGATGATAACGGGCGCAAGCGTGAACATGCGGCGGTCTTTGATGCGTGGGCAGAGAACATCACCGGAACTATGACGGGTGTCCTTGGCGAGAAACTTCACGACCTAATAGATGAGTGCGGTTCACGTTCTGTCATTCATGGCATTGTGGCTAGTGTCGAGGCAAACGTACGCAACTTCAAATATGTGGCGGCTTGTGCGCGCAACCATGCAGCAGGTAAGGAAGCGCCGGTCAAGCAGCAGCGCGGCGCACCGAACCATCACCGTAAGTACAGTGGCTATGAGGAACCGAAGAAGAACTATAGACCGGCTGAGTATGCACCTTACATGGTTAGCAATGGCGAGGAACCATGAACATCTACATGCCGTCCATCCACGGCGGCACAGGCGTACAGGCGCAGGACGATCCTATCCTGGCGTTCGTTGATGCGTGGTGGAATGTGCTTGGCGCTAGAGCTAGGCTGATGCGAGAGGATGATAGGTTGGTTCTCTGTGCTATGCAGCACGCATCTTACCTGTCGCATCGTACGCCGGAGCAGGAGCAGAGCAGTATGCACGTCGGCATGGGTGGATCTCTTAGCAATCGTCGTGTGGTATGGGCAGGGTACAAGTTGCCTTCATGGTGGTCGCTAGATAAGAATTATGTCGAGTCGTGTGCGCGTAATCCTAATGGGCCAAAGGCTACGCTCGACGGGTTGGTAGCAAGTGCGAGGCACCATGACCACATGTGCGGCGTGGGTTGGTACGAGGGGCATACCGTCTATGGCGTGGGCCATAGCGTTAACGACTGGGTAATTCTAATCTGTCCGGTGGAGGTAGCGTGAACTTCGATGATATGCAGGTAACGATTGACGCAACAAGAGAGATGACGATAACGCAGTTGGTTCGGACGATGGCTAACGTTTGCCTTCCTGAGTCAGAGCTAACGGATGTTGAGAGAGCAACTATGTACATTGCACTTATCCTTGAGGCGAACCGGCGTGATGAACTAGTTGACAGGGGATGGCAATGAATGAGTACGCATTTAGCGGACGCATTGTCTACCAGCGCACGCACACAGTACCCATAGACAACGGCTATCTAAGGAGAACTGTGGTCTACATCGACGTAGGTAGGCCGGACAGGGGGGAGCCATCCGATGCGCCGTTGGTGCTGGAGGGGAAGCACTTTCATCTCAGCACTAGCGATGGTGTACCTTCGTGGAAGCGCAAGCGCCAAGCGGCGGCGACGAACAGGCACGTACAGTTGGAGGCTAGGGTAGTGGATCATATCAAGCGCCATGGGCTGTCCTCTATGCGTGCGTTATGCGAGGCGGCAGGGGTGAGCAGGAGTGCTATGCACAATCATCTGCGGGAAAGGCTAGGTACTGTGTACTGCTCGATAGGCAACCGTAACAAGCGTATGCCGTGGAAGTGGGGACTGGTGGGGGTGGACTATGAGTGATGTGATAGCACCTGATACCGGAACGATAGCAGATGATTTCGTATCGATGTGGGATACACATCGGGCGGAGGTAGCTCACTTCATCAATATGAATCTGTACTGGGAAACGGTTCAGACTAAAGAGGATCTATTGCAAGATGTGTTCTTGCGTGTCTGGTCTGCCATGTGTAGGGGTATGGGGCCAACGATACATCAGCGGGGTTGGCTGTTTCGTGTAGCTCGCAACATCATCATCGACTACACACGGCCGAAAAAGAATAAGACTGTACCTGTTGAGTTAGATGCTGGCGTGTTCGATGGCAAGGATGAGTTGGGTCTCAACCATCGTGTAAAGGAGAAGGTAGGGGAGAGGTTGATAGTAGAGGGGGACAGCGTGCATGAGATGGTGGAGCAGAGCATGGAGCAAGAGGATATGCGCCGTGTGGCAAGGCGGCTGACACCCGGTCAGGAGAAGGTAGTGTTGGGCATGATGGACGGTTACGGTTATGCGGAGATAGCGGAGGGGATGGGCACGAATACAAGTGCGGTAAAGCAGTTGAAGTTGCGGGCGTGCAATGATATGCGTCGTTATCTAGGTGCATGATGGTTAAACCTAATCACAGTATAGCGGCGGAGTTGGAGCGGCAGCAAGAGGCGTGGCTGGCGGCGATAGATGAGGGCTACGCTGCTAACGTCAACGAGGTACCGGCCTTCCTCTTTCAGCCCATTGCCTATATGTCTATGACGATAGCGCAGAGGGGTTACATCTGGGGGCGTGAGTTAAAGTTGTGTGAGTTGAGGGAAACTGAAGGATGACGCAACTGTGGACTGACAAACGCATGGGGATGCGATGGCTAGAGATTTGCATGGAAATAATACGCAGCGGTCAGTCAATGGAGAACCTCGATAGAACTTCTTGGGAAATACTTTGCCGGGAAGTGCGCGATGAATACGAGTTGAAACTGTGTGAGTTGAGGGAAGATGCCGAAAAAAGTTGACCTAAACCATACAGCTATGGTCAAGGCGTTGCGCAATAGCGGCTTCCACGTGTGGGATACGCACGAGTGCGGCGATGGTGCGCCTGACCTGGTTGTCACGCAACGGGCAACGGGCAGGGTGCTACTCGTCGAGGTCAAGGGGCCGAAGGGCAAGTTGACGAGTGCCGAGGTGTACTGGCATACAGCATACCCTGATAATGGGGCGTTGATCGTGGCGAGAGAAGCGGATGATGTGTTGAAGTGGTTCGGCATGGTATAAGGGGGATGAGATGGGTTGGCCTCAGTGGGTGTTGATCATATTGCTATTGATGGATTTGGGGTTGGCGTTGGGTAGGGATGGGCAACCAAAGGGGAACTACTCGTTTGGTTATTCGTTACTTGGTTCCGGGATTATGGTTGGTCTGCTATGGGTTGGTGGGTTCTGGTCATAGTATACAGTGAGTTACGCTGACGACAGGGAGTATACGCCGGGTGAAACCTGGCTGTTAGTGGCGGCGTGGTTGCATGAGCATGGTTCGATATCGTTGAAGGAGATCCAGAAGGAGACTGGCTGTAGCGAGCGGTCATCCTATCGGATTATCGGGTGGGCGGAGCGTGTGTTTAGATTGTATCGTGATGAGGATACGAAGCGATACCATCTGCTCGACTGGCGGCAATCGCCCTTTGAAAAAGAGAAGCCCCGCTGATGAGGCGGGGCTGGTGGGTGGGGACTAGGTTATTCGTTACTTGTATCGTCGGCTATCTGCATGAAGGTGTGTACTTGGTTAAGGCAGTCGAACCAAACGTCATCGGGGATGGGCTTAATTCTGTTGATTTGTGTTCCGTATTCCACGTTGTGTCCTCGCTCTTTCAGTAGGTGTACCATCTGTTGCGCGTCTTGTTCGGTGGCGAATTGTCCTAACATTTGTTCGCTGACGTAGTAGGTATCCATGGTCTGTTGTTCCTCTCGGTTTAACTTTCTGATCGCCATCTCCATAACTGCCGACTGACTAATCCCCAGGTGCCAAGAGAGACTCCGAAGAATCTCCCGTGCCTCTAACGATAGACTGACTGACCACTTCGGATGTTGCGGCATGGTCTATTCTCTCCCCATAAAGTTGGTTGGTTCGCCTACTGTTTTGCGCCATGTGAACGGTGCCTCATGTGAGTAACCAAGTTGCGCCGGGGTGCAATCGTATAGCGGTTCAACTTGAAAGCATTTGCTATAGCTGCTATCAAGTACCATCCCGGTTGCACGTGTGAAGCCTGCGATTAGTTCGTGTTGGATCTTCTCGACGTTCCAATCCCTTGGTACCTGTACTGCTATGCGGTAATCTCCAAACGTTGCGTAGTAATAGACCGTAGTTTGTGGCATCTCGGCGGCCTGCGTGTACTGAACCGGCGTGAAGATGGGTAGATCTTCACAGGTGGCGGCAAACATGTTGACTGTGCGTTGACGTTTCATGGTTAGTTCCCTCGGTTGATGTGATAGATTTCGGTTGTGTTGGTTGTCAGTTTGTAGTAGGTGATGGCGTCGAGTACATCCATTAGACGGCTGGTTGACTGTGGCTTTGGCGATTTGTGGTAGCGACCATTGATAGTAACCTTGCCGTTGAAGTGCCACATTACAATATGGTTTTTGCGTTTCATGTGGATCTCCTTATGCGGTACGTGAATATATCTTGGTGTTCATTCCCAAATACTAGGTTGTGGCCCCGGTGTTCCTGTAAGAATGTGATAAGCTTTGGTATTTGCTGGAGGCTAAGTTCACCTCCAGCAAATGTCTTACCGATTACGTCGCTGTACTGGTTGCAGTCGGTACACTTGAAGTAGTAGTACGTACCCATTCATTCGCCCTTGACCATAATGGTGTTTGCCCTTTGTGTTCTTCACTAATCATGCGTTGACCAATCAGCGTAGGTTGATTTCGCTGGATTCTATGAACATACTCAATAACCTGTTGTCTTGTAAAGGATGTGCCGACTAATTGTCCTTCGGTTGTCCAGATGTCAAACATGTTGACTGTGCGTGCTTTCATGGGTGGATCTCCTTTATGCGGATAGTTTATCTGCGAGTTGTTGTAATTCAGTCATGCGCTGTTCAGCTTTGGCTCTGGTCGAATAGCAGAATATATCCAGGTTTGCCCAATCTGCGGTGAAGTAAACCAGTACTCTATAGGCTACGTCGGATTCATCTCGACCGCCGATGTTGTCACGTACAATGGTGAAGGTAGGTTTCATCGTATCTCCCTGCGTGTAGGATGCGCAGCCCCCGGTGCGTGTGGTTAGCGACCAATTGTTCCGAGCCAATGGTTGACATGCACTACGTCTGCGGTTGTCTCTACTACGTCTGCGATATGTGATTCATCTGCTCGATACCAGGTGCGCGCGGTATTCGTTTTGTTGTGATGATTTAGTGCTTTCTCGATTGCTTCCTCTTGACTGATAGATTCTACAAAGAATTGCCAGTAGTAGGCCTGCCCGTTGTCTGGATCTCGTAACTTGAGGAATATGTGATAGCGTTTCATCTTATCTCCCCGCGTGTACCATGCGCGGCCCGGTGTGGTAGGTTAGCGGGTTATATCTCTGACGACAAGTTCAAGTGTGTCAACATCGTTAGTCATGCAGACACTATAGGCGTTGCGGCTTCTGTTCTGGTAGCCTTTGAAGCGGTAGCCGTGGGCCATGTAATGCTCGATGTTGTCACAGTATAGGTCGTCTGCGGCTTCCCAGTTATCTGTTGTGGTGCGAACGTTTACTACGTGGTTGCGATAAACTTTAAACTCGTACATGGTGTAGTATCCTTTTCTTGTTAGTGTTGATGCGGGGCCGAGTCTGTTAGCGCAGACATCGGCCCCTTTGCGTTTACTCTGTGCTGATAAAGATATATCCGTTATCAAAGTGGGCGTTAACCCAGTTTAGGTTGCCGATCCCTGCTTTGTCGCAAAGTGACTGTACTGCAACCATGTGAACGTCAATGCCTGACTTTTCATAGGGATAGCTGATGGTGACAGAGGCAGGTAGTACACCATCCATTAACTTTGCTTTGATGCGCGCTCCTCGATTGTCTGTTGGCCCCATGTAATAGGTCTGAATTGCAATGCTCATCTGTAGTTCTCCTGTGGTCTAGTGCTTCTCTTCTTTCCTGCCTACATCTTACCACAGGTTGCGGTATGTGTCAACGTGTTTTCGTGTGTATTTACCGTGTGTTTCGGTAACAATTGATGCATAAATTTGTGTATGTTTTATGAATATACACCCCTTAAATAATTGTCGATTGTGACAATGTCGGTCTGGTAGGATGAGGTAGAGCGTTGGTAGTTGGCGGCTAGGTAGGATGTTAGATGTACTCAGAGCGGAATTGTGTCGATTGTATCCAGATGAGGCTTCAGCTAGGCGACTGGTTGACGAAGCGGGACTCCCTTCCATCTTCATCGACTTCGATGGGCCTATGGTCGACGTGTGGCACAGGATCATTAAGCAAGCCCATGCACGCCATCAGTTGCGAGACCTGGTAGCAGTGGCGTCTAAAGAGTGGCCCACCTCGTCGGCGTTGTATCAGGTGATAGGTGGCTTGAGGTACGGCGCTGATGTTGGATCGGCTGTGGATATAGTGTCACCCTCTGACGATGACAAGCTTTCAGAAATTTACAGAATGGTCTATGCCGTCTCCGAACGTGTGTCAGTGCTGATGGTGGCCGTGATTGCGTTGGCCGTGGCCGTCGGCTTTATGGCTCTGATCATGGTGTTCAAGTGATGATTGTAGGTAGAGTGTCAACTCCTGTATATATATATATATATATATATACAGGAGTAGACACTCTACACAAGAGAAGGGCAAAATGCGGGGCATACAGGTGTTGAGCCGGTGCTGATGGTAGATTGCGCGCGTAGTATATATATAAGGTCATGTAGGCCGTCTGTGTGGCTCAGGAGGGCGTTGTGGATAGTACACTGGTATTCGTAATCGTCGGGGTGGTAATGATAGGCTTGGGCGTGTACTGGATCAACACAGGGCAGCGCCAAGTAGATAGCTTCGAGGATGCATTAGACACCTTCAGGGACGCATACCGCCTAGTCGAGACATATGCACCGGCAGCAGACCAACTCGTCAAGATAGAGGCTATAGCGAAAGAGGATCGGCTCGACTATGTACTCGATATGATAGAGAGCTACGACATAGAGCTAGACTTGGCACAGGTAAGGGGCATAGTGGAAGCATGGGTGAGAGAGCATAAGGACAAGTAGAAAGAGAAAAAGGGGGGGCGCGTAGACATGACAAGACCTGATAAGATAAGACATGAGTAGACATAACAATACATTAGAGGGGGGGGAAGAGCTTTTACATTACATTACATTTCATTTTCGAACCCTCACAATTTTTCACAAAAAATATATTTAGTAAGGAGCTAACCAATGGACGACATGCTAATTGAGTACATATTGACTCAGGACGAGGATGGTCATTGGTTCGTAATTCCGGCCAACAAGGAAGAAGAGTGGTCGGAGTATCTTGACAAGGTGTATTCGGAAGATCTGTCAGAAGATGCGCCCATAATTGTCCAGCCTGATTGGGTAGACGAAGTAGGCGGCGCTCCTTCAAGAGTTAAGTTCATGGGTTACGTGATTGAGTAAATGACCCTCACAATTTTTATATAAAAAATGAAAATAGAGCCTTGTCCTAGATGTTATCCATTCACCAACACGGTAGAGGTAGAACCACATGCTGACATCTTCCTTGTTTACTGTTGGGGTTGCCAGACTGAGGGGCCGGATGGTTCAACGGAAGAGGATGCTATTCGCAAGTGGAACGCTATATCGTTGAAGAAGAGAAGCGAACAGTGGTCAGGTGGATAGATGACCCCCACAATTTTTATAAAAATTTTATAAAACAAAGGAAAGCCAAGCATGAACAGACGTGACTTCTTTAGGGTAACAGGCATAGCAGCAGTAGCAACTGCACTAAGTATCACTCAGATAGAAGAGCCGGTAGTAGAGGTAGGACCAGGCAGAATGATATGGATAGAGCCTATCTATTACGATGGCCCTGACAAGGAATCCCTATGGTATCAGCCTGAAACAAGCGAGATTTATATCAAGCAAGGTATGGGGTAGTGTACCAAGTAGAACGAACGAATGAAGATGTGCTAACGCTCCGGCATGAGGATATTAAAGCCGGATGGGAGCAGCGGTATCTACTCATCTCGGACGTTCACTACGATAGCCCGCACTGTGACAGGAAGCTGTTGACGAGGCATTTAACACAGGCGAAGGATAGGGGAGCGGGGGTGCTGGTGTTCGGTGACTGGTTCGATGCAATGGGAGGTAGGAATGATAAGAGAGGATCGAAGAGTGGGATTCTTCCTGATAATTCTAGGGACAACTATCTGGATACTCTTGTTGAATTATCTGGGGATTACCTAGATCAGTACGCGTCTAACTTAGTAATGATGAGCGATGGAAACCATGAGACAGCTATCACAAGGCATAACGAGACTGACCTACTGGGACGCTTATGTAGGAGCCTGGATGTTCATCACATGGGGTATTCGGGTTTTATCAGAATGGCCTTCAACGGTGGCAAGAATTCCACCAAGCATCTCTACTTCCATCACGGTAACGGAGGGGGAGGATCAGTCACAAGGGGAATGTCTTGGTTCCAACGACTTCTAGCCGAAGTAAAGGCAGATATTTACGTCAAGGGCCATATACATGAATCTTGGACAGCAGAAGCCATAGTGGAAGAGTGTAGCGAACGAGGGGTCAGGTATCAGTCATGCAAGACAGGTATACAGCTACCGACCTATAAGCGTAGTGGCAAGTGGGAAGAAGAGAAGGGGATGCCGTCTAAGCCTTTAGGAGGATACTGGCTCATCTTTCAGTGGGATATGGATGCAATCGGTAGAGTGGGCTATAGGGTAGAGAGGACTAACTAACGATTATGGGTACGTCGGAGAATGGTTTCTTTGGAGATCCTATATGGGTCATCAGTGACCAGTACACCATCGTTCATAATCTGAACAGGTTGACCAGTACCGGCTATAACATCTGCCTTCATCTTTAGTACTAGCTCTTCAATGGAATCGTATGTCTCGGTAATAAGCTCGTTAGATAGTGATTTGAAAATGTATGTGTACATAGTTGGATTATAGCATAGATGAAAGTTGAAGGTTGCCCATTCTGCGGGGTGGATGGCGATAACGTGAATTGCTACAAGGTAGATAGGTATTGGGTGCATTGCCTTAACTGTCATGCAGCAGGGCCGATTAGAGATACGGAAGAGGAAGCAGTAGGGATGTGGAATAAGGTGAGTGAAGTGTGCAAGAGAGTTAGGGTAGAAGTGTTCTAAGTGAAGAAGTTATTGTTGTCGATCGTCCTCCTGTTCGTCCTCGTTGGTTGTACCTTCACTACTGTCAACATGCCTCCCTATGTGGTAATGCTCACTCAGTCCTACCCCTCTATTGTGAATCGTTGCACAGGCGTTCTGGTAGATCCTACGCATGTGTTGACCGCTGCTCATTGCGTTGAAGCGGTACGACGCGTCATCACTCCTGATGGGTGGGAAGCGTTCGTTGTGGACTATCAGTTGGCAAAGCATGACATGGCTCTGCTCGAACTCGATAGGATTGTATGGGTAAGTAAATATGCTACGTTGGGTCAAGCGCATAAAGGAGAAGCACAAATCTATGGTACTTGTCCTTACTACTGGGGCCATCAGGCTAGGACCGCGTATTACCTGGGTATGGTATCAGGTCAGTTGGACGATGGCGAGTGGATAGACTTCGATGTGTGGGACACGTTAGGCGATAACACGGCTGTATGCGGTGGCGATAGCGGTGGCGTGGTTATGCAGGATGGCAAGGTCGTAGGCACTACATCTATGGTCGAGAGTGTTGGCTGGTTCGTCGCCTTCGGTCAGAGATTCTACACAGTACCGGCAGAGGTAGCAGCACAGTTTAAATAGCTACCGATAATGAATATTTATCAGAAGCAAAGGAGATGTTATGTGGAGTGAATCAGTAATACAAGTGTGGATCGATGACGAATTGAAGCCGAAGCAACATGGATGGATGGTCAGCACTCTTCTCAATCAGACCCAAAACTTTTTCACAGAGAATCGTGTGAGAGAGATGTTGTACAAAGCCATGACAGCCGTCCGTGACAGCTACGAACAGAAGGCAGCGGAAAGCCGTCTGACGGAGCTTGACTACCAGATGGGCAACCAGCAACTCTTTAACCGATCTGCCCGCGAAGTAGCCGAACCGCAAGCCACACTAGAACAGTGGCTCAAGGACGTAGGCGAAGCCTTTGAAGAAGTCGAAGAAGAATCTGAAGCTACACCGATGACGCTCAGAATCTCCAGACCAGGGACGATGATCACAATCAGTATCGAATAACAGTATGGTCAAACGAGGGCGCTATAGAAAGTATAGCGATAAATTTAAGGCAGGAGCCATAGCCCTAGTAGATGCTAGTACAAAATCCACGACAGACGCCAAGTGTGAAGAAGTAGCCAAGCATTTGAAGATGCCGGAGAAAACACTTCGTCAGTGGGTGGGCAGAACTACAGGAGTTGGCGGTAACGACCCGTTAGCAAGACAAGAGATGGAAGAGTTAGTAGTAGAAGCAAAGAAAGAGTTTACCGAGCTATACCAGATAGAGTTGTCGGCCATATTCGCACAAATGAAGGTGGTGAGAGCAGACGCAACTTACAAGGAACTGGGCGTGGTGGCGGGTATCCTCATTGATAAATTGAATGTAGCGAATGACCAGCCCACGCAGAATATACGGCAACAAATCTCGTTCGTCCGTCAAGGAATTTCCACAATTCCAGAGCACTTTACATCCGGCGCAATTGAGAGTAGCTCTTCAGGCGAAGAGATTTAATGTCCTGGATTGCGGTAGACGATGGGGAAAAACTGTACTTGGCATTGACTTAGCGGCTGAGATTGCCCTTTATGGGCATCCCGTTGGTTGGTTTGCTCCTGAGTACAAGTTTCTTTCGGAAGCGTGGCGAGACTTAGTTGGGTTATTAGAACCTTACACCGTTCGCAGTAACGCTACCGAGATGCGAATTGAGCTTATCACGGGCGGCGTGATTGAGATGTGGTCGCTGGATGGGCCAAACGCAGGACGCAGCAGGAAGTATGCCAGGGTAATCGTCGATGAAGCGGCCATGGTGCCCGGTCTGTTAGACATTTGGGGCAAAGCCATACGGCCAACCCTAACAGACTTAAAGGGCGATGCCTGGTTCATGTCAACGCCCAATGGACGCAACGACTTCTGGCAGTTGTATCTGAGAGGGCAAGACCCGCTAGAACCTGAGTGGATGAGTTGGCAGTTACCGACCGTCAGCAATCCATTCATAGACCCTGATGAGATCGAGGCGGCACGCAGGGAGCTAGTTGAAAAGACTTTCCAGCAAGAGTATCTCGCTGAGTTCCTTGAAGATGGTGCTGTCTTTAGCAAGATCCACGAGGCGGCAACCGCCAAGTGGCAAGAGTACGCCCAGGATGGACACCCATCGCACCCGGCACACAGCTACGTAATCGGCTGTGACTGGGGAATGATGGAAGATTACTCAGTCTTTGCGGTGATTGATGTAACGACCAAAGAGTTAGTCAACCTAGACCGCAGTAATCATATCAGTTACACGATGCAGATAACCCGTCTAGTAGACCTATGCAAACGCTTTGGAGTGCATCGGGTAGTGGCGGAGAACAATGCCCAAGCATCCACCATAGAGATGATACGGGCAGCGGGTTTGATGGTCACTGAGTTTCACACCAGCAATGAGAGCAAGCAGAACATTATTGAAGCGTTGAAATGGGCCTTTGAGAAGGGCACGTTGAAGATCGTGAAGCATGACGCCTTGATTGGTGAGTTGCAAGCCTTTCAGGAAACCAAGACGGCGGGCGGCAGACGGGCCTTTTCAGCGCCCAAGAACGGGCATGACGATTGTGTAATGGCACTTGCCATTGCATGGGACGTAGCCAAGAATCACAGGGACGGCATGGTCAGAGTAGAGAAGAGGCGATAAATGGAAGTAGAGATAGTTCCTAGTTCGTTACGTAGACAAATGATCGCACACTCAATCGAGAATACTTTGGGTTATGCGGCGGCTAGTATGGTCGAACGCTTTATTGATAGCGACAACAACAAAGCCTCATTTAAGTTACTCATAAAATTAGAGCGTAGCGATATCAACGACTCCGTATACATGGATGCAAGTGCCATATACGAATGGATTCAGGAAGCAACAGGCAGTTAAGTACATGAAGTTAGATGAAGGCGACATTAAAGATTTAGTCGCTGAGACAGAACGTAAGCGGTCAGACTGGGCAAAGGCCGCCGAAGAGTGGGAAAAGATGTGGGCGTTGCAACGGTTCGACGATACACGCACCGACATCAAAGAGTTGGACGGCATTGAAGCCATCACTACGCCCGACCCCTTCAACATTGTGCAGATGGTGAGCCGGATTGTAGCAAGCGATATTCGGGTTGAAATTCCCTATATCGACGCTACCGAAGAGGACGACGACCGCTCTATCAAGATGGAAGAGTGGATCACCTCCTTCTGGCAGCGCAGTAGTAGGCAGCAGGGGCGCAACATCATCGACGACATGACATGGCAAAGCGCCGTTCGTGGTCGTGGCGCTATGCAGATTCTATGGGTGCAAGATGAACTACCGAAGAAGTTACAGGGTAAGCGGCTCCCTATCTTACCACGTACTCTTGACCCCCTCAACGTGGGCGTCAAACGCGGTCCTTATTGGACTGAACACGCATACCACAAGTACGACGCCAGTTATAGTGATATTAAGCAGCGATACCCAGACTACGAGTTACCCGACCTCAGAGACAGATACAAAGCCACATGGGAGAAGAAGTTAAAGACGATTGACTTCTGGTACATGGATGAGGATGGTAATGTCTGTCACTGTGTCACCATCGACGACAAGTTTGCCAAGAAGCCGACCAAGACAGACTATCCCGAAATCCCCATCATCGAATGGATGGCAGACGGCGCACCTGTCGAGGAAGAGATGGCGCGCAGCCTTAGCATCCTGCACCCTATTAGAGCTTCCTGGAAGTACAAATGTGAGCTAGTCAGCAAGATAGGCACAGGCTTACTCTACTACTTTGACCCGCTGATGATTGCCAAGGGTTTCGGCCCTGGTCAGAAGATTCAAGCGGGACCAGGCGAGATCGCTTACTTAGAAGCAGACCAGAGCGTTGACGCTTACCGGCCTGAACCGAACGTACCCATGGCGGAGAAGATGCTCGCCATCATCCAACAGGGCATGGACCAAGCAGCGTTCCCCCCTGTGGCCTTTGGCGATGCGCCAGGTGGTGTAACGGCAGGGTTCGCACTCAACAACCTCACACAGCAAGCCAAGAATCGTGTTGGCACAATCAGAGGCAACCTTGAGGGTGCGTTAGAGCAAGCCAACGAACTTATCTTCATGTTGGTCGAGAACTTTGCAGACGCAAAGGGTGTGGAGATGTGGGGCAAGTCGTCCATGAACGACAGCCGTTCCCGCCCTATCGTCTTGAAGGGCAAGGACATCGGGGGTATCTATGCCAACGAAGTACGTCTCATCCCAGAAGCGCCAGGTGACGAGTCAGCACGTATCGGTATCTATCTACAGATGGTGGATAAAGGCATTATCTCCAAGGCAACGATGCGGAACAGGGGAGTTAATATCCCGCTACCGCGTGATGAGGAGACTAGGGTTGCTATCGAAGCCGCGCTACAGATGCCGGAGATGGCGCAGAAGGCAACGCTAAGGGCCATTCAGAAGATGTTCCGCAAGCAAGACGATTGGGAAATCAACATTATCGGCACACCGTTACAGCAGATGTACGACATGGAGAAACAATGGCTAGAACAACAGGCTCAACAGGAAGAAGCGGCAAAAGAAGCGAAACGCCAAGCGAAGATACAGCAGGAACAACAACTCCTGATGGAAGAGATGGCGAAGTTAGGGATAATGCCGCCACAGGGGATGCAGCCACCTCCTGGGATGATGCCTCCCCCCATGAACGCATCATCGCCAGGTGGGATGCCGCCGATGCCTCCCGGTATGCCGCCAGGTATGCAGGGTCCGTCATCTGGCATGGGACCAGGGATGATGCCTGGTATGCCGCCTGGGGGGATGCCGCCAGGGAGTATGCCAACAGGCCAGCAGGGAGTACCCCCGGAAGCGATGGGGATGATGACGCCGGAAGCGATGGGGATACCGCCGGGGGGCTTGCCGGGTGATTTCCAGGCAATGCAGGGCCAACCGTTACCTGACGACGAGATGTTAAGACAGTTGATGATGCAAGGCGGCGCACCGATGCCGCCACAGATGTAAGAAAGAGTAGTAAGTAAGTAGTAAATGGCAGACGTAGGAACATACATGGCGGCTCCTGAACTAGAAGAGAAGGAAGATCCGCTGGCTCAGGGGCAATCATCCGTTGGGGGTGGAATAGGCACGACAGCGCCCACAGCCCCGCAAAATGACAATGTGGATGGCGTTAGCGGCAGTAACGGGACGGGCTATCAGCCTACGCCTCTTAGTGGCTATCAGCCCACAGAACAGGGCAATCAGGGCTTCGCCTTTGCTACTCAGCAACCGCAACAGCAGCAACAGTATTCTGCCTACAACCCGTACCAACAGCAACAGCAGCAGCAATACAACCCATACCAACAGCAGCAACAGTACAATCCGTATCAATCGCAGCAATCGACGTACAACCCGTACCAACAACAGCAACAGGCGCAATATAACCCGTACCAGCAGCAGCAGCGGCAGCAACCGGCGTACAATCCCTATCAGCAGCAAGCAACGTACAACCCGTACCAACAACAGCAGTTTGGCACGAACCCACCTCCTGGGCCAACCAACCCTCCGCCGCCACCACTAGGGGGCATAAATATTGGGGGGCAGATACTCCCTCCGCCGTGGACACCGACCCCGCAGAATCCGCTTACCCCTAATCCTGGTACGCCGATTCCCAATAGTAACCCTACTCTAAATCCCTTCTTCAATGCAGATGGGCAAGGGCAGAACATTTGGGACCCAAATACCTTTGACCAGCCGAATACAGGTATGTCTCGCTATTTGGAGAACGTGCTGCCGGTAGCGCAATTCCTCCAGAACAGCAACCAGTACGGGACTGACTTCAACGAGGCGCAGCGCAGATGGAACGCAGAGAACCAGATGACGCAGGGGCGCGACCAGTACCAGATGCAGTTGGGTACACGCCAACAGCAGCAAGCGGAACTGCAAGCGCAACTAGCGGCTCAACAGTGGCAGCAGCAGTTTGGGCAAACGCAAACAACCGACCAGTGGTCACACGACCTGTCCCTACAACAGATGTTAGACCAGCAGAATCAGACCAGGAACACAGGTCTGTATCAGCAGGGGCAGAACTCTAATGAGCTACTGAACTATCAGAATCAGTACAGGTTAGGGCAGGGGCAGAACTCCAACCAACTGCTTGATATTCAAAACCAGATGCGAATGGCGCAGATGCAGAATGTCAACACCGACTACGCCAACACGACGGGACGCATTGATGTAAACAATCAGTACAACTTGGGCCAGATGCAGAACGAAACCGATATGTACGGCAACGTGACGCAGCGCAGGATAGGTAATCAGCAGTACGACTTGGGCCAACAGCAGAACACGATTGACCAGTACGGCAATGTAACGCAGCGGCGCATTGGTAATCAACAATTCGAGTTGGGCCAGGAACAGAACCGCTTACAGGCAATGCGTGATAGTGGACAGATCACACAAGAACAATACAACGGCGAAACGCAGCGGTTGGCGCAGCAAGCATTACAGCAGTACCAGCAAGGCCAAGGCTCCAACGAACTACTCAATATTCAGAATCAATACAGGGTTCAGCAAGAGCAGAATCGCCTACAAGGATTGCTCCAGACTGGACAACTGACGCAAGCGGAGTACGACGGGCAAACGCAGCGCCTACAGGCGAATCAGCAGTTTCAACTAGGCCAGGAGCAGAACACCAACAGTCAGTACGGTAATGAAACCGACCGTATGAATGTGAACAATCAGTTTGACCTGGGCCAGTACCAGAACGAAACGCAGCGGCGCATAGGGAATCAGAACTTTGACCTCGGTCAGTACGGCAATGAAACGCAACGGATGCAAGCTAACCAGCAGTACGGGCTAGGCCAGCAGCAGAACGACATTGCCCAACAACGCAACCTTCTCGACGCCGCTTACCAGAGAGGACAACTGTCGAACGAAGAGTACCAGAACCAAAGCAACCGTCTCAATATCAACAACCAAATGCAACTGGGCATGGGTCAGTTGGATGCTACCAACTACGGCAATGAAACGCAACGGCGCATCGGGAATCAGAACTTTGAGTTAGGTCAGGGTCAGAATCAGATAGGACTCTTGACACAACAGGCATTGCAGCAATATCAGCAAGGTCAGTTACAGAATACAGGGTACGAAAACGAGACGCAGCGACGTATCGGCAACCAGCAGTTCGAGCTAGGGCAAGGACAGTTAGGCGCTACCAACTATGGTAACGAAACACAGCGTATGCAAGCGAATCAAAACTTTGAGCTAGGCGGCTTTCAGAATGAGACACAGCGTATGCAAGCCAATACCGAACGCATGTTGGGTCTTGGTGGTTTGGACAGGCAGGATTACGCCAACACCACAGAGCGCATGAAGGCCAACCAGAATTTTGAACTAGGTCAGTATGGCAATGAGACCCAGCGTCTACAGGCCAACAATCAGTTTGACCTGGGGCAGTACGGCAACACGACAGAGCGCATGAAGGCGAATCAACAGTTTGACCTCGGTCAGTACGGCAACGAAACACAGCGTATGCAAGCGAATAATCTGAACGCCAATACGCAGTATGGCAATGAGACAGAGCGCAGGATAGGCAATCAACAGTTTGAGCTAGGACAGGGCAAGCTAACAAATGACCAGTTTGCCAACCAAGCACAGGCGCAGCGTTTCCAGGGTCAGACGCAGAACGAATCGTTCCAGAACACGATTGACCAGATGTATAAGGCCGGTCTACTTGGCAACGAATCACGCAACCTTACCTTGCAAGAGTTAGTGCAGCAGCAGAGCAATCTATTCAACTATGCACAACTGAACCAGCAATCGCAGATGCAGCAGAACCAGTTGAAGAACAACCTAGAGACAACCAGCATGAACGTGTATGGTCGCAGCAAAGCGCCTAAATCCAACTGGGCGAGAGCATGGGCATAACAGAAAGGGACACATGCAGACACTACCGAAGGAAGTAAAGGTTGGTCCCGTCACATATCAAGTACGGGAAGAAGCACGTACCGCTATTGGTGGACATTACGGTTCCATCGTTCATAGCGAAAGCCTTATCACGCTCACGCCAGGAATGGGAATCGTCTTTCAGGAGATCACCCTATGGCACGAGATGTTACACGCTATCATGCTCAACGCGGGTATGCGTGAGCAGGACGAGACATTGATACTCGCTTTGTCTCACGGCATTGTGCAGGTACTACAGGACAACCCTGAATTGGTGGAAGAAGAATATGAGCAAGAACAGAAAAATACCGTTGACGATGGAGTTTGTTGTGGGGTTCGACTATCCCCCGAACGGGACACCAGATGGCAGGGTCTATATTACGATGCCCCCCTTCGACAAGAGAACGGCGATACGGGGATTCATTCAACATGATACAGCGGACGGCGATCCTGTCTATGTGTACCACAACCAGTATTTTTCCACGGCGGCAGCGATGGAGAAGCATGTGATGGACAATTTGCCGGGTGACATTATTAGTTTGTTAGGTTTGACGAAGTAGGTAGTAGATGAGTTTTTCGGGGTGGGGTGGACTAGACCAAATATTAGAAGAGGCGAAGCAGCGCAAGTTGGCCGAAGCGCAAGCAGCGCAGGGACGGGGCGGAACGGAGATTCCCGTAGAGGGACCGAAGCTGCCCACTGACAGGTGGAACATACCGATAGGTATTCAAGAACCAGGTTGGTCATCGGATATAACGCACGCGCCATACGACACTACTGCACCACAGATACAGTCGAGTATGCAATCGCCTACTGTCGGCTCGATGGCAGGACCAACGCTTGACCCATCTGACCCATGGAAACCGCCCCGTCCATTTCCAGAAGGTATCAATAGACCGTCCGTTACACCTGTCGCAAGGCTGAAGAACGAAACGGCTATGCGTAATCAGTACAGTCCCGAAGCGACGCAAGAACTGTACGACACGCCAACCTATGTTCGCTTTGCACAACCGCGGACTACTCCTGATAGTCGATGGCCCGATTCGTCAAGTGCTGGCGGCTTCTATAATAGAGATGCGACAGATCCCATTCAACGAACTCTAACCGGAGACCGTTGGCCTCTTCATGTTAATGCTGACTATGGTGGAGATTGGCTAAACCACGCCATGTCCCATGAGTTTGCTCATCAGTGGCAAGATAAACACATGACACCCGATAAACGAATCGCATGGGATAACTTCGGGGAAAGTGTTGCTAGTCCATATGCGAATGAACGTACGGCAGGACGGTCAGGGCCGTACCAGAATCCAACCGAAAGATACGCCCATCAAGCGGAACGCGGCCCGTTCGAGATTCCTCCGCAAGTCCGTGAGGATTACTACAGTGGTCTGTACAGGGACGAATTGATAGACCCTCGTCCCGCTGAACGTGCGGCAGGTTTCAGCGCAGCAGCCGATAACCGCATGGCGCGGGATGACGCCTATCTCGACCAGCAGAGGGCGCAGGGTCTAGCCTACAATCAGTTGGGCGAGTATCGTTCTCTTGGCGACGACTGGGCGGCAAGGCGTGATTTTATGCGTAGCAACCCGCAGTTTGCCGAACAATGGCAGAGAGACAATCGAGACAGGGGCGTAGACTGGTGGAATGGAGGGGATAGAGAACCTATCGTCGGGCCATACAGTCCGGAGAACTGGGTCAAAGAACGCAACGCGCCACAAGGTTATTTCGAGGATGGGTCAGCCGTCCCGTCAGAACGGCAGTTCCCTCTTCCGCATCAATGGAACCCCCCGCAGTTCCCCTCAATGCGTATGTTTAATGAAGGTTTCCAGACAAACGGTTAAGCAGTAAGGATAGTTAGCAGTAAATGACCCAAAGTTTTCTCGACAGTTTCTATGACAATGCGTTAGCCGAGAAGCTACGCCTAGAAGAAGAAGCCAAGAAGCGGTTAGCGGCAGCAGAAGCGGCGGCGAAAGCAAAGGCGGCAGCATCAGCCAAAGCGTTAGCCGAACAGCGCGCAGGGGAACGGGAAGAGATACCTGCCCCCGCTCCCGCACCCAAAGCAGCAACGCCGGTTGTTGCCAAAGCGCCAGTCAAGAAGGTAGTAGCACCTACTACCATTGCGGCACAGCAACGAGAGACTGACGCCGGTCGCCATCCTGCGCCCGCCGTCAAGAAACCTGTGGTGCAGCCCGACTACAGCGACTACAGCACACCCCCTCAAATAGATACGGGTGTACCTAGCATCGGCAGCACTTCTGTAAGCCCCACAGTGACTAGCCGTGTGCCCACTGTAGACCCCGAAGAGAAGCGTACTCTCATTCAACCGATGGAATCCATCTTCGCTGATTCCATCAAGCGCGATTACGTCACAGCCCCTAAAGACCCTTGGAAGCCCCCTAGTTGGGGGGGTGCAGACGTTACACGAGGGGCATACCAGGCACAGCCACAGAACGCAGCAAGCGCACAGTTCCCGATCATGGGTGCTGCATCCCAAGTGGTTGATGCCGTAGGT
>Ga0137435_1000186_pt1 | contig 22280 bp, 20 predicted proteins | sample EasRivERMGT100_2_FD_104904 | JGI IMG/M metagenome (GOLD analysis project Ga0137435, IMG submission 104904) | Soil microbial communities from meander-bound floodplain in the East River, Colorado, USA - East River MetaG ERMGT100_2 | ecosystem: Environmental > Terrestrial > Soil > Floodplain ... | reverse complement strand
CTGGGGGAAACGTCGCGTCTCGCGTTCTTCGAGTTTCTCGATTTGCTGGCTCCCGAACCCGGGCGCGTGCTGCGCGCTGCGCGGGCGTACGCTGAAAGCTCCACGCCGGAACACGTTCTCGAGCTGCAGCGAGCCGTGGATCCCCCACGCCAGGAACTGCTGCGGCGCATCAACCGGACCAATAGCGGGGTTGCCGCCATCGTTGCGATGCGGCGCGCGCTCCTGGGCATCCTGCCGGAGCACCCCGAGTTGCGCGCGGTCGACGCCGATTTCAACAACGTGCTCGCCTCCTGGTTCAATCCCGGCTTCCTCGAATTGCGGCGAGTGGACTGGAATTCCCCGGCTGCGCTGCTGGAGAAGATCATCCAGCACGAAGCCGTGCACGCGATCCGCGACTGGAGCGACCTGCGCCGCCGCCTGCAGCCGGACCGGCGCTGCTTCGCCTTCTTTCATCCGCAGCTGCCCAGTGAACCGCTGATCTTCGTCGAGGTCGCGCTGGTGGGCGCGATTCCGCGTTCGATCGGGCAACTGATCGGCGACGAGACCGCTGAACGCGGCGGCAAGCCGCCCAGCGTCGCGGCGTTTTACTCGATCAGCAACTGCGAGAACGGACTCAAGGGCGTTTCGCTCGGCAATTTCCTCATCAAGCGCGTGGCCGAAGAGCTGCGCGAAGAGGTGCCCTCCGTCAAGCGGTACTGCACGCTGTCGCCGGTGCCCGGCCTGCGCAAGTGGCTCGCCTGGGCGCAAGGCCTGGCCGCGGCCGAAGCGCTGCGCTCCCGCCATGGCAACGATCTGGAGCGGCTCGCCGCGGCGGTGGGCGACGGGTCGCTGGGACAGCAGGACCAAGCCATGCTTACCGCCTGCGCGGCAACCTTCCTGGCGCGGCACGGCGCGAGCTCGCTGGGCGACCCGGTCGCGCGGTTTCACCTCGACAACGGCGCGCGGCTTGAACGCATCAACCTCGCCGCAGATCTGTCGGTCAGGGGGCTGAAGGAATCGTGCGGAGTGATGGTCAATTATCTCTACGACCTCGACGCGGTGGAATCCAATCACGAGCGCTTCGTGCGCGGCGCGGTCGTTTGCAGCAGGCAGGTCGCGCGCGCTTGCCTGAGGGAAGGCAATTGAGGCAGCGCGTGCTCAGGCGTCACTGTCGCGCAGGCTGCAGCGGCAACCACGAGCGCTGAAATATTGCGTATAAGCATGGTCTTGCTGCCATGCAACACCCCTGCCCCGCATCTTTGCGAGCATCCGCGCGCCTCCCATTGTTCCAGCACAGCAATTGCTGGAAAATATTCCCTGATTCAGTTGCGCGCTTGATAGCATGAACGACAGGGTGAGATGCATCTCCATTTGCAGTAGGCCATCGATTCATCACCGCTGAACATGAATATCACCTCGCGCCAGCTCAAGGCATTTGTGCTCACGGCCCGCTACCAGAGCTTTTCGCGCGCGGCCGAGCAGCTGTTCATCACCCAGTCCGGCATGAGCGTCCTGGTGCGCGAGCTGGAGTCGCAGCTGGGGTTTCGGCTCTTCGAGCGCACCACGCGCAAGGTCGCGCTGACGGAATCCGGCTCGAAGTTGCTGCCCATTGCGGACCGCAGCCTGCTCGAACTGGAAGCCGCTGCCGCCAACATCGGGCGTTCCGCATCCGCCGCGAATGGCTCGCTCTCGGTTGGCGCGGGGCCGTTCACGGCCGCGGAGTTGCTGCCCCAGGCGATCGCCGCCTACGCGCTGCGCGATCCGCTTCTGCACGTGCGCCTCGTCGACGCCGACGGTACGCGCCTGGTCGCCATGGTGCAGTCCGGCGAGATCGACGTGGCGGTCAGTGCCGGTTTGCACGACGCGCCCGGCGCGGAGCGCACCTTGCTCGCGCGCTTCAGGCTGACCTTGATCCGCGCCGCCAACCCGCCCGCCCATCTGCCTCGCGAGGTGCGCTGGAGCGATGTCGCGGCGCAACGGCTGGTCGGCTTGCCGCACGACTATCCCATCCAGAAACTGGTCGACGAGCAGCTCACGCGCGTCGGGCGCCATGCACCGCCCGACGTGATCTGCAATTACCTTGAGACGCAGATCGCGATGGTGGAGGTCGGTGCGGGTGTGGCCGTGGTCCCGATCTTCGCCGCGCCGGCGTGCGCGAAGCGCAGGATCACGATGCATCCGATCGTCGGCCCGGTGGTGACCAGCGATTTCTATTGGATGGCCAGCCGGGCGCGCAAGCTCTCCAGCGCGGCGCAGGGCTTCAACGCTTTCCTCAAGACGTACTTCTCCGATCTCGCCGAGCAATGGCCGTCGCGCAACGACCGGGCGGCACAAAAGACCTCGGCTACTGCGTGATGGACGTGCGGAAGGCGGCGACCGGCTCGTGAACCACGGCGCTGCCCGCGGCGCCCTGCAGCACCATTGACGAGATATTGAGTTCGGCGACGCCGCCCGAGCCGATCGGCTTGAACGTCACCACCAGGAACTCGGCGTCCGCGGCGACGGCGCCCTTGCCGAAAGCCCCCACGAAGATCGACCCGCCCGGATTCACGCGATAGGTGAAGCTGCCGTTGGCGAAGAAATCGCCGGCGCGCACCGCCACCGGCTCGAGCAGCTTGGCATCGTAGCTGAGCTGCACCGGGGAACCGCGCACCAGTTGATTGGAAGTGATCATGAGGGAGACGTTGAAGTTGCTCCCCGCCTGCACCTGCTTCGGCCCTTCCCACCGCAGCCGCGCCGGCTGCGCTGCAGCGGCTTTCTGCTCGTTCGCGGCCGGCGCGGCCGCGATCGCTCTCGGCGCGGGAAGCACCGAGGAGAACGGGAGGGTCTCGCGCGCGTCGAGCGCCGTGTACACCAGCGTCACGCCGTCCGGCCTGATCGATTCCACGCGGTAACCGCCGTCCAGAATCTCGCCTTCGCGCACGAAAATCACGCGGTCGTCGCGCGCAAGCACTGCCTGCGGCACGCCATCGCGCACCAGCTGGCCGGCGACCCGGTAAGGCATTGGCGGTGCCGTCGGCGACGCCGGCGGCGCCTTGGGCGCGGCGGCCTGGGCCGGCGCGCGGGGCGCCGGCGCGATGCTCACGCCGAACGGATCGCTGCGCTGCTTGCCTAGGCCTTCGCGCGACGGCAACGCGGCCAAACGGCTTTCCTCGGATCGCGCAGCGGCGCCGCTGACCGCCGCAGACCTGGCGGCGGCGCCATTGGGGGCCGAAGTCCTTTCCGGCAACAGGGCGACCACGGCAACGCCGATGCAGGCGAGGGCAGCCAATCCAAGGGCGATCTTCTTGCTCACTCGACCTAGCTTATGCCCGGGCCGCAGCACGTGCAATCCCATCGAGACCTGCAGGTGGAAACCGCTGACGAAACAGGCGCCTGGAAGCAGCGCGCTTCAATTCAGTAGCGGTACGGCTCCGCGCACTTCACGATTTCGACGGTGCTGGCCAGGTCAAGGCAGTGCCGGGCGTCCTCGTTGACCTTGGTCGGGGCCTTCCTGCTGCTGGTCGCCGCTGTCTTGGTGGCCTTGGGCTCGCCAGATTGGACCGCCATTCCGGCGGGCTTTGCAGGGGCTGCCTGGGCAGACGCCTGGCCTGCGGGCAAAACCGCGAGTAGCGCAATAAGACTCGTTGCTAAGGCCTTGTTTGCCATGGGTCTACCCTCAATCAAGAAGCCCGGAACGCCATGCTAGAACCATCCGGGCCCGGAAGCAAATGGGCTGATACGCTTGGCCGGATGGCCCCCCTTGCCTCGTACGCTTGGCTGTCGATCGTCGCCGCCCTGATCACCATGGCGCTCAAAGGCATTGCCGCCTGGGTAACGGGCTCGGTAGGCATGCTTTCGGACGCGCTCGAGTCTTTCGTCAACCTGGGGGCGGCCCTCCTCGCCCTTTGGATGCTTCGCGTGGCCGTGGGTCCGCCGGACGAGAAGCATCCGTTTGGCTACAGCAAGGCGGAATACTTTTCCGCGGTGGCCGAGGGCGTGCTGATCATCGTCGCCGCACTGGCCATCGTCGCCGCAGCCTTGCCCAGGCTGATCGCACCGCAGCCGATCGACGCAATTGGCGTGGGCCTGGTCATCTCGCTGGCGGCGACGGCGATCAACCTCGCCGTCGCCCTGGTGCTGCTGCGGGCGTCGCGGCAACACAATTCCGTCGCGCTCGAAGCGGACGCGCATCACCTGCTCACCGACGTGTGGACCTCCATCGGCGTCGTCCTCGGCGTTGGCGCGGTCGCGCTCACCGGTTGGCTGATTGTCGATCCGCTGATCGGCATCGCCGTGGCGGTCTACATCGTGTGGACGGGCGTGGGCGTCATCCGCCGCTCGGTCTGGGGCCTGATGGACCGCGCGCTCCCCGAGAGCGAACTGGAGAACATCCGTGCCGTCCTCGAGCCCTACAAGGCGAAGGGCCTGGACTACCACGCGCTGCGCACGCGGCGTGCGGGCCGGCGCAGGCTGGTGGAGTTGCACCTGCTGGTCCCCGGGGAAATCAGCGTGCGCGAAGGCCATCGCGCCGCCGACGAGATCGAGGAGCGGATCCGCGCCCTCCTGCCCGGCACCGCCGTGCTGACGCACCTCGAGCCGATCGAGGATGCGGCCTCCTACAAGGACCAGGAACTGTTCCGCTAGCGGGCGGGCAGGTTCAGCTCCTTGCGCGCCTCCTCGTCTGGCGGTTCCTTGAACGCCAGTGCCATGACCTCCAGGGACCGAGTCCCGATAAAAATGAACGGAAAACCGCAGGACCGCAGCATCGCGTCCAGGGATTTGAGCGTAAAGCCGGTCTTGTGCGCGAAGAAATCGTTGCCGCTGCGCTCGATCTCGACGCCGTAGCCGTAAATCACATCACGCACGGTGATCGGTCCCGCGGCGGACTGGTACAGCACGTCGTCGATGTCGAGGTCCTTTTGCACCATCTGGCGCATCACCTCCGCCATGTCCGGAACGCAGACGTGGGCGAAGCCCCGCGGCTTGAGCACGTGGCGGAATCCTCCCAGCACCTTCGGTACTTCGTGCCGATGGTAGTGCTCGAGGTTGTGGGCGCAATACACCGCGTCGTACTCGTTGCCGGGCAGCCGGGCGAGTTCCCGGGCGTCGCACAGTACGTCCGGCTTCACCCGCGCGTCGACGTCCAGCAGGACCTTCTCCCAACCCTGGTACACGGGCGGCAGCGGGATTTCCTTGCTGTTGCCGCCGACGTTGAGCACCCTTCTCATGCCTGCAGGCTTTTCGCCCGCTCCCGCAGCACGTACTTCTGGATCTTGCCCGTCGCCGTCGTGGGCAAGTCGCCGAACACCACTTTCCTCGGCACCTTGAACTTCGCCAGGTTGTCGCGGCACCACTGGATGTACTCCTCCTCGCTGGCGTGCGCGCCGGGCTTGAGTTGCACGAACGCGCAGGGCGTCTCGCCCCACTTGTCATCCGGCCGTGCCACCACTGCCGCCAGCGCGGTCGCGGGATGCTTGTACAGCGCGATCTCGACCTCGACCGAGGAAATGTTCTCCCCGCCGGAGATGATGATGTCCTTCTTGCGGTCCTTGATCTCGATGTAGTTCGACGGGTGCCACACGGCAAGGTCCCCGGTGTGCATCCAGCCGCCATGGAAAGCGTCCTTCGTCGCCTTCGCGTCCTTCAGGTAGCCGAGCATCACCGTATTGCCCTGGACCAGGATCTCGCCCATGGTCTGGCCGTCCTTCTTCACCGGTTTGCAGGTCTTCGCGTCGCCGACGATGTGCCCTTCCACCACCTGGTAGCGCACGCCCTGCTGCGCCATGCGGTTGGCGCGCTCCTCCAGCGGCAGCGCCGACCAGTCGTCCTGCACGGCGCAGAACGTGGACGGGCCCTGCAGCTCGGTCATGCCGTAGATGTGCAGCACCTTGAAGCCCAGCTCCTCCATGCCTTTGATCACCTTCGCCGGCGGAGGCGAACCACCGGTCATGATGTGCACGGGCTGGGCGAACCTGCGCCGCTGCCCCTCCGGCGCCGAAATCAGCATCGTCAGCACCGTGGGAGCCCCGCACATGTGCGTGACGCCGTGCTCGACGATCATCGGGAATATCTGCGCGGGATCCACTGCACGCAGGCACACGTGCGTCCCCGCCATCGCGGTCACCGACCAGGGGTAGCACCAGCCGTTGCAGTGGAACAGCGGCAGCGTCCACAGGTAGACGGGTTGCGCCGGCATCGCCCAGGCGACGATGTTGCCCAGGGACTCCAGGAACGTGCCGCGGTGGTGGTACACCACGCCTTTCGGGCGCCCGGTCGTGCCGCTGGTGTAGTTGAGCGCGATGGGGTCGGACTCCGACTCGGGCAGCGACCAGGCAAAGCCGGGATCCCCTCCCGCGATGAATTTCTCGTACTCCACCGAACCCACCCGCTCGCCGGGTCCGGTGTAGAGCGGGTCGTCGACGTCGATGACAAAGGGCCTGGTCTTCAGTTTCTTCAGTGCCGGCCCGACCACCCCGGCGAACACGCGGTCGGTGATGAAGACCTTGGCCTCGCCGTGTTCGAGGATATAGGCGACGGTTTCGGCATCCAGGCGCGTGTTGATCGCGTTGAGCACCGCGCCCAGCATCGGCACGCCGTAGTGCGCATCCAGCATCGCCGGCACGTTCGGCAGCATCGCCGACACCACGTCGCCGCGCTTCACCCCCCGCTGCGCGAGCGCGGAGGCCAGCCGTTTTGCGCGCTCGAAGAATTGCGCGTAACTGATGCGCTGCTTGCCATGCACCACGGCGACGCGCTGGGGATAGATCTCGGCCGCGCGCGGCAGGAACACGATCGGCGAGAGCTCGGTGTGATTGGCGATACCAGCTCCAAGACCTTCCCAAATGCTCTTGCGCACCGCAGCAATTCTCTTTTTCTGCTTGGCCATCCGCCGCTCCCCGCCTTACACTGTTCTCGCGAATTTACCGCAAGGAGGGGGACCCAGTGAAGAAACTCGCTTTCGCCATCGCCTTGGCATTTGCAGCCGGCGGCGCCATGGCACAAGACAAGACGATCAAGATCTCCGGCTTCGGCGCCAAGACCGGCCCGGTGCGCATGTTCGGCGTGAACAGCGAGGCCGCATTGCTCGCCGCTGCCGAAGTCATCAACAAGGCAGGCGGCGTCAAGCTCGCCGACGGCAGCAAGGCGAAAATGGTCGTCGACTTCTACGACGACCGCTGCAATGCCGAGGAAGGCATTTCGGTGATTCGGCGCATCGCGGGCGGCGATGCGCTGGTGGCGATCGGCCCGACCTGCTCCAACGTCGCCGAGCCGCTGTTCGGCATCCTGCAGAAGAAGGCCGGCGACGCGAGCGACTCCGGATTGCAGTTCCCGGTGTTCACCGATGTCGCGATCAAGGTCGGGCTCGCCAAGATCTCGGAGTGGGCGTTCCGCAACGTGCCCAACGAGATCACCATGTATTCCTCGGTGTTCTACTGGCTGCACACCACCCGCCCCGAGCTGAAGACGGTCTACGGCGGCGTCGAGGAAGACTTCGCGCATTCGCGCGCCTCCTGGCACATCGTGATGAAGGACCGCGCGACGGCCAACAACTTCAACGTGGTGGGCGAATCCAAATGGCTGCTCGCCGACACCAACTTCGCCACGCAGGTGCGCGAGATGAAGAAGGCCAACGCCGACATCATCGCCATCTCGGCGCACCCGTTCAGCCTGTGCGGCGCCCTGAAGGAAATGGCGCGCCAGGGGGTGAAGCCCAAGGTGCTGGTCGGCCTGACCTCGTCCTCCAGCCTGGAGACGCTGCAGGGCTGCGCCAAGCAGGCGCAGGGCATCATCATCCCGACTTCCTTCGCACCGGTGACCAAGGACGGCAAGTTCGCGGCGCAGTCCACCGCCAAGTTCAAGGGCGCGGCGGACCTGCACTCGATGGCGGCCTGGGAGAACATGTTCATCCTCAAGGACGTGATGGAGGCCGCGAAGATCACGGGCAAGGACGTGCAGGGCGACCGCCGCAGGATCCGCGACGGGCTGGCCATGCTCAAGACCACGCAGGGCCTGATGGGCGTGACCAAGCGCACCGACGACCGCGAAGCGGACAAGCCTTACCTGTTCGTGCAGGCCAAGGGCAACGAATGGGTCGTCCTGCATAACCCGCTCTGAGCGCGAGGAGAGGGAGCCAACGGGCGCGGTGAACCCGCGCCCGTTTTTTTGTCCATGCTGGATTTTCTGCAGGCGGTATCCGACGGCGTGCTGTTCGGCGCGACCTACGCGCTGATCGGCATCGGCTTCACGCTGGTGTTCGGCGTGATGCACAAGATCAACATGGCCTATGCCGCGGCCTCGATCGGCGGCGCCTACGCCGGTTTGCTGGTACTGAAGGTGATGGCCGCGGCGCCGCCGGCGCTGGTATTCCTTGGCGCCTTCGCCGCGGGCGGCCTGCTGGGCTGGATGGTCTACCTCACCTGCTTTCACTTCATTCCCCTGTCCAGCCCGCTCGCCACGCTCATGTCCACGGTCGGCATGCTGCTGCTGATCGACGAGGTCATCGTGCATGTCACCCAGGGCATGCCGCAGAGTTACCCGGCGATGTTCGACGACGTGATGTTGCGCGCGGGCGAGTTCACGTTGCGCGGCGACCTGCTGCTGGTGTTCGGCGTGGCCGTCGTGTGCATGGCCGCGCTGATGCTGCTGCTCTACCGGACGCGACTGGGCCTCGCCACGCGCGCCGTGTCGCAGCAACCGGTGGCGGCGCGCCTTTGCGGCATCCGCCTCGAGCAGGTGAACGCAACGACTTTCGTCGTCACCGGGCTGCTCGGCGGCATCGCCGGCGCGTTGATCGGGGCCTCGGTGGGCACCTTGTCGCCGCTGCTCACGACGCCCCTCACCGTCAAGGGCCTCATCGTCACGGTCATCGGCGGGCTGGGAAGCATCCCGGGCGCCATCGTGGCCGGCCTGCTGGTGGGCGGTTTCGAGAACGTGTTCCAGCTCTACCGCGGCGTCACCGAGCGCGATCTCTACGTGATGCTGCTGCTCTTCGTGTTCCTCGTGTTCCGCCCCGGCGGCATCTTCGCCGCGAAGAGCGGCGGGGACTAGGCCATGGATTTCTATTTCGGCCTGGTGCAGATCATCGGCGTGCACACGCTGCTCGGCCTTTCGGCCTACATCGTGCTGCTCACCGGGCAGGTCAGCCTGGCCCAGGCGGGCTTCTTCGCCGTCGGCGCCTATGCCGCCGGCATGCTCACCGTGCTCGCGGGCTGGCACCTGGTGCCGGCGCTGGGCGCGAGCGCGGTCTGTGGTGCGGGGGTGGCCTGCGCGGTCGGCTTTCCCGCGCTGCGCGTCAAGGGCCTGATGCTGGTCATCGCCACGCTCGCCTTCGGCGAAGGCGTGCGCCTGTTCTTCTTCAACTTCGACTACCAGATCGCCAAGGGCGAAATCAAGGTCGGCCCGCTCGGCGGCGAAGGCTTCCGCCAGATCCGCTTCTTTCCCGAGAACGGCTGGACCACCGGCGAAGTGATGGTTTTCATCTGGTCGATCGTCGCGGCCGCGATGGCGCTGCTGTGGTGGTTCGACCGGTCGCGCTACGGCAGCGTGCTGCGCGCCGTGGGCGAGGACGAACTGGCCGCGCAATCGGTCGGCATCAACCTCACCGCCGTGAAGGTGAGCGCGATGACCGTGGGCGGCGCGATTGCAGGGGTGGGCGGCGGACTCTACGCGCACTACACCACCCACATCGAGCATGCCAGCTTCAACATCCTGCTGGCCACCTTCGCCATCGCCTACCCGATCGTCGGCGGCCTGCGCAACGTGTTCGGCACCGTGCTCGCCGTGATCTTCGTGCAGGGCTTCCTCATCGAGGGCCTGCGCTTCCTGGGCGACTGGAGGAACCTGCTCTTCGGCGCGCTCATCGTGCTGGCGATGAACCTGCGCCCCAGCGGCTTCCTCGGGGCGCGGCGCCGTGCTTGAGCTGCAGACCCTGTCGCGGCACTTCGGCGGGGTGAGGGCCGTGGACGGGCTCGACCTGTCTGTGGCGGAGGGCCAGATCTTCGGCCTGATCGGCCCCAACGGCTCCGGCAAGAGCACCACCGTCAACGTGATCACCGGGCTGTTCGCCCCGACCAGCGGAAAGATCCTGTTCCGCGGCGAGGACCTGGCCGCCGTGCCCACGCATCGGCGGCTGCGCGCAGGCATCGCGCGCACGTTCCAGAACATCCGGTTGTTCGGCCAGCTCAGCGTGTGGCAGAACCTGTGGGTGGCGCAGAACTCCGCCGAGGACCAGGAGCGCCAGGGCTTCTTCGCGCGCTGGCTCGGCGGCCAGGGCGGCGTGCGCGCCGAAATCGCGCAATTGCTGGAATTTTCCGGCCTCGCGCACAAGCAGGACGAGCTCGCCGCCAATCTCGCTTTCGGCGAGCAGCGGCGCCTGGAACTTGCGCGCGCGATGGCGGCGAAGCCCAAGCTGCTGCTGCTGGACGAGCCCGCGGCGGGAATGAACAGCGAGGAAATCGCCCAGTTGCGCGAGCGTATCCTCAGCCTGCGCGAACGCGGCGTCACCATATTGCTGGTGGAGCACGTGATGGAGCTGGTGATGGGCGTCACCGACCGCATCGCGGTGCTCAATTTCGGCCAGAAGATCGCCGAAGGCACGCCGGCCGAGATCCAGGCGCATCCGGCCGTGCGCAAGGCCTACCTGGGCGGGGATGCGGCGTGAGCCTGCTCAAGGTCCGGGACGTGGTCACCGCCTACGGCAAGATCGAGGCGCTCAAAGGCGTGTCGCTGGAAGTGGCGCAGGGCTCGATCACCTGCCTGCTCGGCCCCAACGGCGCTGGCAAGACCACGCTGATGATGAGCATCGCCGGCATCCTCAGGCCGAGGAAAGGCACCATCCACTTCGGCGGCGAGGACATCGCCGGCCGGCCCCCGCACGCCATCGTCGCCAGGGGCGTGGCCCTGGTGCCGGAGAACCGGCTGGTGTTCCCCTCCATGACAGTGCTGGAGAACCTGAACGCCGGTGCGTACCAACGGGGTGACAAGCAGGCCATCGCCGAAGATATCGATAAGTTGTTCGCGCGCTTCCCGCGGCTCAGGGAGCGCGCCGCGCAGCAGGCCGGCACCCTGTCCGGCGGCGAGCAGCAGATGCTGGCGGTGGCGCGCGCCCTGATGAGCCGCCCGAAGCTGCTGCTGATGGACGAGCCGTCACTGGGGCTCGCACCGCTGGTGGTGGAGGAGATCTTTCGCATCGTCACCGAGCTGCACAAGGACGGCACCACCATCTTCCTCGTCGAGCAGAACGCGCACATGGCGCTCAAGGTGGCGCAGCATTTTTACCTCATGGAACAGGGCAAGGTGAGTTTCAGCGGCACGCCCGGCGCACTCGCCGAAGACGAAGTCATCCACCGGGCCTACCTGGGGTCGAGCAAAATTTGAGCGACCTTGCGCAGAACACGCTCGACGGGCTGTTCCTCGGTTCCTCGTACGCGCTGCTCGCGCTCGGCTTCACCCTGATCTTCGGCGTGCTGCGCCGGGTGAACCTGTCCTTCGGCCCTGCGGTCATGTTCGGCTGCTACGCGGCCACCTGGGTGAACCTGAACTTCGGCGCCGGGCTCGTGCTGCTCGCGCTGGTGACCATTCTGGGATCCATCCTTGCAGGCGCCTACGTCGAGAGGCTTTGCTTCGCCCCGCACCGCGGCGGCTCGGCCATCGCGGCGATGGTGGCGAGTTTCGCGCTGTGGATGCAGTTCGAGGAACTGGCGAGCATCGTCCTGCCCCGCCACCTCTACGACTTCCCGCCGCTGCATGGCGGCGCGCCGCTGGCGTTCGGCGCCATGACCCTGCGCATCGAATCGCTGGTCATGCTCTTCGCCGCGCTGCTGATGTGCGCCCTGCTCTGGTGGATCCTGTATCGCACGCGTTTCGGCGTTGCAGTGCGCGCAGTGATCGACCAGCCGCAGGCGGCGCAACTTGCCGGCATCAACGTGCCGCGCGTTTTCATGCTGACCTTCGCCCTCGCCTCGGCCATCGGCGGGCTGGCGGGTTTCCTGATTGCCGCCAGCCACGAACAGGTCACGCCGATGCTCGGCATGTGGTCCACCATGAAGGGGCTGCTGGCGATGATGCTGGGCGGCCTGGGCTCGCTGCCCGGGGCGGTGCTGGGCGGACTGGCGCTGGGCCTGCTGGAAGCGCACAGCCAGTGGTTCTTCGGACCGCAAAACCGCGACCTGATTGCCTATGCCCTGATCTTCATCCTGCTCGCCGCGAGAGTGCCATGGATGACTACGCGATCGGCGTCCTGACCAATATCGGGCTGATCTCGTTCCTCGCCCTGTCGGCCTACCTGCTGCTGATCACCGGGGAAATGTCCTTCGGCCAGCAGGCGTTCTTCGGGGTGGGCGCCTACGCCGGCGGCATGCTCACGGCGATGTACGGCTGGTCGCTGCCGCTGGCCGCGCTATGCGCCATGGCGCTGGGCGCCCTGGCGCAGTTCCTCGTCGGCCTGCCCACCCTGCGCCTGCGCGGGCTGTATTTCGCCATGGCCACGCTGGCGGCCGCCGAGATGGCGCGCATCCTGTTCGAGCTGTTCCATTTCCAGCGCCAGCTCGAAGGCGAGCCGGTCGGACCGGACGGCTCGCAGGGGTTCCGCGGCATCCGCTGGGTATTCGAGCATGGCGTCGAGCCGCTCGAATACCTCGGCATGGTGTACGCGCTGCTCGCGCTGGCGCTTGTGGCGTTCCTGCTGGTTGAGCGCTCCAGGCTCGGCGCTACCCTGCGCGGCGTGGGCGAGGACGCGGAACTCGCGGCCTCGCTCGGCGTGAACGTGACCCGTGTGAAACTCGGCGTCGCGGCCGCGGCGGGCGCGCTCGCCGCGCTGGGCGGCGTACTCTATGCCCACCACAACACCTACATCGAGCCACGCAACTTCGACATCATGCTCGGGGTGCACAGCCTCGCCTACGCGCTGATCGGGGGGCTGGGCACGGCACTTGGGCCGCTGCTGGGTGTCGTACTGGATATCGGGGCGCTGGAAGGCAGCCGTGTCTTCCAGGGCTACCGCATGATCGTTTTTGGAGGATTGGTCGCGCTGCTGCTCATCTGGCGGCCGCGCGGCCTGCTCGATGAAAGGGCGGTGCAATGGCTAAGGCGGCGCTTCTCCTGATCCTGTCCGTGCTTCCGGGCCTGGCGCTCGCGCAGGCGCCGAAGGCGGACCTCGCGTGCAAGGCCACGGGGACGGACTTCGTCTTCGACTGCACCATCCGCCTGTCGCGCGGCGGCAAGCCGCTCGAGGGCGCGCAGGTCACCGTGGGCGCGGACATGCCCTCGATGCCGATGGCGCACAACGTGAAGCCGGTCAAGGCGCAAGCGGCACACGCCCCGGGCGAATACCGCGCCAAGCTGGACCTGGAGATGCTCGGTGTCTGGGCGGTAAAGTTGCGCCTCGCGGGACCGGTGCGCGACCAGTTGATCCTGCATTACGAGTTCGACAGCAAGGGCGCGACGCCGGCGAAACGATGAAGCAGCTTGCCTTCAAGCAGGTGGACGTCTTCACGGCGAAACCGTTTCTCGGCAACCCGGTGGCCGTGGTGATCGGCGCCGAGAACCTCGGGACCGACCAGATGCAGCGCATCGCCGGCTGGACGAATCTTTCGGAGACGACGTTCCTGCTGCCGGCTACGGCGCCGGGAGCGAGCTACAGGCTGCGCATCTTCACGCCGCGGCGGGAGTTGCCCTTCGCCGGGCATCCGACCATCGGCAGCGCGCACGCCGCGCTCGAGAGCGGCTTTGCCAAGGCAATCGATGGCAAGCTGAAGCAGGAATGCGGCGCGGGCGTGCTCGATCTCAGCGTCGAAGAAGGCCGTATCTTCGTCAAGGCGCCGCAGCCGAAGACCAGGCGCGTGGACGCTCCCCTCTTCGGGGTGAAGAGCGCGCTTCGCGTCGATGTGGGACCCGTCTGGGTCGTCGCCGATCTCGGAGACGCCCGCGCCGTCGATACCCTGGAGCCGGACATGGCAGCGATCGCCGAGCTCTCGCAGGCGCTCGACGCAAGCGGGGCGACGGTGTTCGGGCGCACAGGCAACGCTGCGATGGCCTTCCACGTGCGCTCCTTCGCACCGGCGCACGGCATTCCGGAAGACCCTGTCTGCGGCAGCGGCAACATCTCCGTCGCCGCCTACCTGCGAGAAACCGGGCTGCTGAAGGAATTCGGTCCGCGCTACACGGCGCGCCAGGGCATGCAGGTGGGACGCGACGGACGCGTGCAGGTGCGCGTCAGCGCCGAAGCGATCGAAATCGGCGGCGAAGCGGTGACCTGCGTAGACGGCAAGCTGCGCGTCGACTAGACAATCCGCCCGAGAATCGCCCGGCTATGTGCGCCAGCCGGCAGATCGCCTGTCGCCGGGGAGCGAAAATATGCGCCCGGCAACGATTGACGGGCCCTGCCCAGGCAGGGCCTTTTTTGAATAAGAGGAACAGCCATGCAAACGCAAGCTAGAAATCCCATGCACCCGCTGATGTGGGTCGCGGGCGTCGCCGTCATCGTGTTCTCCGCCGTGGGCATCGCAGCCTACATGGACTGGATGCCGGGCTCCGTAGCCAAGCCGGGCGATGCGCCCCTCGCCGCCAAGCTGGAGAATCCGCGCGCAGCCGGCGCGCCCCGGACGGCGCCAAGGACCCCGGTCGCGGCCATCTGCGCGGAGTGCGGCGTGGTCCAGTCGGTGCATGAGATCAAGGTCAAAGGGGACGCAAGCGGCGTCGGCGTGGTCGGGGGGGCCGTGGTCGGCGGCGTCCTGGGCAACCAGGTCGGACACGGCAGCGGCAAGAAGATCGCGACCGTGATCGGCGCGGTCGGCGGCGCGGTCGCCGGCAATGAGATCGAAAAGCAGGTGAAATCGAACAAGAGCTACGAGATCACCGTGCTCTTCGAGGACGGCTCGAGCCGCGTGATCACCGAGCCGGAGGCGACGGCGTGGCACGCCGGCGACAAAGTCAAGGTCGTCAACGGCGTCATCCACGCGAATTCCTGATTCACAGGGCCGCACAGGCCGCGTTGCCGCTATTTAGATTAGCTTGCAGGCCTCGTCGAAAGAAAGGCGCGGGTTGCGCGGAAAAACTTGCGCCGGGTCCGCTTTGCCGAGATTGATGAGGAAGTTTGACTTCCAGCGCCCGTCCGGAAAGAACGCCGAGTCCACCTTGGCATTGTCGAAGCCGGACATCGGCCCGCAATCCAGGCCCATCGCGCGCGCCGCGACGATGAAATAGGCGCCCTGCAGCGAGCCGTTGCGCAATGCGACGCGATCGTTGCTCGCCTGCTTGCCTTCGCCCTCGAAGCCGTCCTTCGCCTTCGGTTTGTTGGGAAAGGTCTTCGGCAGGAACTCGTAGAAACGCGAATCGTAGGCGATGATCGCCGTCACCCGGGCCTTCATGGTCTTGTCCAGGTTGCCTGGGCTCAGGGCCGGCGCGAGCTTGTCCTTCGCCGCCTTCGAGCGCACGAAGACGATGCGCATCGGCTGCGTGTTCATGGTGGTCGGGCCCCACTTCATCAGCTCATAGACCTGGCGCAGCTGCTCGTCGGTGACCGGCGTGTCGAGAAAGCCCTGCGGCGTGTGCGCGTCGCGGAAAATGAGGTCGAGGGACTTGTCGTCGAGCATGAACGCCTCCTTGCGCGATGTTAGCATCGCCCCGCATGGAGCTTGCGCGCCACATCCGGCCGGGCGACGGCGTGGTGTTCGGCCAGGCCTGCGCCGAGCCGCAGACGCTCACCGAGGCGCTGGTGGCGCAGCGGGCCGGATTCTCCGGCGCCGTGCTCTTCATGGGCGTCAACTGGTCGGGCATCGTGAAACCGGAGCACGCCGACCACCTGCGCTTGTCCGCCTACTGCGGCTCGGGCCATAACCGTGCGCTCGCCGACGCGGGCGTGCTGGACATCCACCCGCATCCGTATTCGCAGCTTGCCGGGCTGATCCGCGCGCGGAAGATCCGTGCCGACGTGGTCATGCTCCAGGTCAGCCCGCCGAACGCGCTGGGCGAATACAGCCTCGGCCTTGCGGCCGAATACCTGGTGCCGGCGCTCGAGTGTTGCCGCGCGGTGATCGGCGAAGTCAACGACCAAGTGCCCTGGACGTATTCGGAAAAGCTATTGCGCAAGGAAAACTTCGCCCTGCTTGTGGAATCCTCGTGGCCACCGGTCGCCCTGCCCTATGGCCCGCCTGGAGACCTGGAGAAAGCCATCGCGCGCCACGCCGCGCCCTTCGTGCCGGAGGGCGCCACGCTGGAGATGGGCCTGGGTGCCCTGCCGGACGCGGTGCTGGGCATGCTCGGCGAGCGCAAGCGTCTCGCCATCCATTCCGGCTCGCTCGGCGATGGCGCCGTAGAACTGATGCAGCGCGGCATCGTCGCGCAGGCCGACTGCGGCGTGCTGATGGGCACGCGCAGGCTGTTCGAGCACGCGCGCGAGAATGCGGCATTGCGGTTGCGCTCCACCGAGTACACGCACAATCCCCGCGTGCTGGCCGGGATCGAGCGCTTCGTCGCCATCAACTCCGCGGTGGAAGTGGACCTGACCGGCCAGGTCAACGCCGAAGTGGCGAACGGCAGCTATCTCGGCGCCGTCGGCGGCGCGCTCGACTTCATCCGCGCCGCCAACCACTCCCCCGGCGGCGTCTCCCTCATGCTGTTGCCGGCCGCGCGCATCGTGGACAAGCTCTCTGGGCCGGTCTCGACGCCGCGCAGCGAAGCTGGTGTCATCGTCACCGAGCGCGGCGCCGCGGACCTGCGCGGCTGCACGCTGCGCGAACGCGCGGCGCGCATGCGCGCGATCAGCTAGCGCTGCTCACGCCGCGGTCAAAAGCCGATGGTGATGCCGATATTGGCTACCGGGTAATACTTGTATTTGCTCAGCTTGTCTTCGACCCTCTGCCGCTCGGCCGCGACGTCACTTTGCAGCTGCGCGCACTGGCCCGCGGGCAGCGCCGGGCCGCAGTTGGCGGTGAGGGTCACCTTGGGAGAACCCTGGAACATCACGCCGACGTCGAAATAGAAATTCACACCCGCGCCGGCGACATTGCCGTAGCCGAAACCGAGATAGGGTGCCGCGCTGTTGCCGGCTTTGACCGTACCGCTCAGGTTGCCGACGTCGCTCGCCTGATAGGTTGCGCCGTTAATCGTAAAAGTGCCCCCTGAGGGAACGCCGGTGAGGTCGGCCTGGCTGTTTGTGCCCACGATGCCGGCGGTGATGCGGAATGGCCCCAGGGGGCTCCAGTCGAGCAGTCCGCTCGGATTCGAGAGCTTGACCCTGCTGGTGTAGTTGACATCCGTCGTACTCACCTCGGTGTCGAATTTCAGCCCCGAATAGCCGACGCGCGCACTTAGAGTCGGCGCGATACCGAAGCCTATGTCGACGCCGACGCCGGTCGACCCGGCGCGCAGCCCGAGTCCCGCCGCGCTTGCCGAGCACGTTGCCGCCAGGGCCACAGCAAAGACGATGAATCTGCTTTGAGTCATAGGGACCTCCATTCGGTGAAAGGCGCCGACAATCCTACCAAAGACGGGAACAGCGCCTGATCACTGGGTTGCCGGCGGGAGCGGGCGACCGGGGAGCTTGAGAGTGCGCTCGAAAATTCCCACCAATTCGCTGGTGATGGCGCGCGGGCCGAGCGGGACGACCAAGGGGTCCCGGATATCGCCGGTGACTCCCACCGGCACGCTGGTCAGCGCGCCGCCAATGACGTACCCGATGATCGGGATCTTGCGTACCAGCCGGTCCAGGCGACCGAACGGCGCGACCAGCACGGTGAGCCTGCTGTCCAGGTCGCTCAGGCGGATCGTGCCGTTGGCCGCCATGCCGACGGCTTCGCTGTCGAATGCGCCTTCCTCAAGCACGAACTGGCCGTCGCCAAATCGACCTTTGAAAGCGAGTCGATGATAGGGAAAGCCTTCCTCGCGCTTGCCGGCGCCCTCCTCCGTCAAGGTCGTGACGTCGGCGATGCTGCGCACGGAAAGGATGTTGCCGATCAGCGCGAACTTCTGCACGCGTCCGTCGCGCACTTCGCCCGCGACGGTGCCCTCCAGGTTGCGCAGGAATTCCGGCGCCTGGCCGTGCGTCCTGAGGGTCGCCTGGAAATCGGCTTCGCCGTTGATCTGGACGCGCTCGCTCGTCAGGCATCGAGCCACGGCCTCGACCGGCTGGCGCTGCATCGCGACGCGCACTGCTACCTCCCAGGTGCCTGGACGCGCATCCACTGAAAAGGGGGACGCGATGCCGCACAACTGCGCCTCCTTCACCTCGAGGTGCGCACGCTCCTCCTCCAGGAGTAAGTCGGCAACCAGCGGCGCCACGCGGTAACGCTGGTACTGGACTTGGTCCGCGCGCAAGCTGATGCGGCCGGTGATCGGGAGCGGCCAGAGCTTCGCCGGCGCAGCAGGAGGTTGCTTCGGCTCCGCCTTGGCTTCGGGGAGCAATGCATCCACCAGGATGCCTGGCGATTCGATGCGCGCATCGATCACGGGTCCGGATTCGCCCCGCCTGAGTTCTCCGCGCAACGTTGCGGACTGCTCGCCCGCCTTCACCAGCAGCTCATCGATGCGCAGGCGCGAGCGATCCGCCTCGAGCGCGAAGCGCTCGAGGACCAGGGGGCGGCCCGCGAGCCACGCAAGATCCACTGCCGCTCCCTGCAGCCTGCCTTCACCGCTCGCGTGCCGCCACCTGTCCAGATCCACATCGAACTTGAGGTCTCCCGCGATCTCTCCTGACAGCGGGGGAGGTTCCTTGAGCAGCGCCGCCAGCATGCCGCCGTGCAGCGTCCCCGCAAACTTTCCTTCCAGCATGCGCCCCCTCGCGCGCAAGGCAAGCGAACCCTTGCCGCGCGCGTCCGCGAGCTCGACGCGCCGCAGGTCCAGCAGTTCCGGCGTCCACGACAGGCTCGTCGCAGCACTGATTCCGGTGTCGAAGCGCGCCGCCGCGTCAAGCTCCAGCCGCTTGCCCGGGCCCCAGCTCACCCGGTCCGCAGAGAACCGCAGCGGGACCCGAGGCACCAGCTTGAGTGGCAGTTTTCCCAGCTGCGCGGCCCAGTCGACGAGCTGCGCGCCTGCGATGCCCTCGAGCAGCGCGACGTCGGTTCGCAGCCGCTCGGTCGCATAGTCGCTGATCGTTCCCGAGAGCAGCGTGCGCGCGTCGAGCATCGCGACGGCGAGCCGCTCGACGACGATCGACGACGGGGTGACGCGCACTGCGCCGCCGTCCGCGGTCAGCGGCGCCGGCAGGGGTTTCGCCTGAACCTTCACCTGCCGCGGCACAAACCGCAGTTCGTAGTCCGGCGCGTCGAGCGTCCCGGACAGGCGCACCAAATTGGCGTCGACTGTCCCGGCCACGAGGGGTACGTCCTGCAGCAGCGCGGCCAGCTTTTCCTGCCGCTGCGCCCAGGGATAGAGCTGCTCGAGGTCCAGCGTGGCCTGCCCGGACGCGGATTCGACCCGCGGCACCTTGCCAAGCCTGAGGCGCGCGGCAACCGCCGTGAATGACGATGCGCCAAGCGTGCCACGCAATCCGGCAATGCTCACGCGCGCCGGATCGACGCTCACGTGGCCGGCGCGCAAGCCGACCTCCCCGGGGAGCTGCGGCACTCGCGCCGTGGCATCGGAGTCGCGGACGTCGAGCGTTGCCGCCCACCGTTCGCCTGACTCAAGGCCAAACTTGACGTTGCCGCGCAAACGCCCCGCGGCCGACTCCAGAATTTCGTGTTCTGACGCTGGAAGAATCCGCCGCGCCAACGCTAGCGTGCGCGCCAGATCCAGATCGAAGCGCAGATCGCCCTCGGCGGCGCCAGTGCCGAACGCATAGCCGATCGTTCCCTGCGCCAGCTTCCCGCCGCCCAGCGATACCTCGCTCAGCATGACGTCCGCACGCTGCGCATCGGCGTGGACCGTGCCTTGCACGACGATCGCCGGCAATCGCAGCTGCCTGGTCCCCCACGCCACGCGGATATCCGGCACGCTGCAATGAACCTCGCTCTCCAGCGAGGTCTTGCCGTCTGTCCGCATCTTCAGCCGCAATTCAGCCGCGGGAACCGCAACGCGCACCGGCGCGCGAGCAAGCATCGCGTCCAGCCAGGCCTGGGGACGCAATTCGTCCACCTCCAAAGCCAACTTGCCCGCCAGGTCCGCGTACTCGACGCGCGCATCGAGCCGCAGCCGGCGCCAGTAGTCGCTCGCCGCCCCCACTTCCAGGTCCATGCCGTTGCGACCCGTTCGCGCGCGCAGAGACAGACCGTGCAACCGGAACGGCGGCTGGTCCGGCAAGCGGATCTCGAGCTCCCCCTCCTGGATTGCCAGCACCGTCTCGGGCGCGAACGCCCGTACGACGCGCACGGCGACGCCAGCGGCCGCGCCATAGGCCGCGAGCAGGTCGGTCGCAGGCGGCTTCTCCTGCGGCGCCGTTGAGGCGGCTGCCTGCAGGCGCAAGCTGGGCCGCTGCGCGGTAAGCGAAACAATCTCCACTTGCCCGCGCAGCAAGGGCAGGAACTTGAGCTGCGCCTCCACCTGCTGCGCCTGTCCCTGCAGCGTCCCGGGAATCTCGAGGCGCGCGCCGCTCACCACGCCACGCGGCGCAGGCAGGAGACGGATCTCGAGATGCTCCCAGGAGAGCTGCCCGTTCACCGCTTGCGACAGGCGAGCTTCCAGCCGCGTCTTCACCGGCGACAGGTCCAGCACCTGCGGCAATGCAAGTGCGATGGCGATCAATCCAACGCAGGCGTAGACGCCGTAGCGCAACGCCCTTGCCCACCCGCGCTGCATCAGCGGATATTTCTCAATTCCCGGGCGGCGCGCGGCGGGCTCAATGCTTGGCCGGCTCGAGCCCGAACACCTGGCGCAGGTAGGCAAGGTAGCGCGCGTCCGTGCTGACGATCTTGCCGGGTGCGTCCGACACCTTGGCCACCGGCTGGCCGTTGCACTCGGTCATCTTGATGACGATGTTGAGCGGCTCGAAGCCGACGTCGTTGGTCAGGTTGGTGCCGATGCCGAAGGAAGTGCGCGCACGGCCATGGAAGCGCCGCGCGATCTCGATGGCGAGCGGAAAGGACAGCTGGTCGGAGAAGATCAGCGTCTTGGTACGCGGGTCGACGCGGTTCTTCTGGTAGTGCGCGATCAGCTTCTCTCCCCACGCGAATGGGTCGCCCGAGTCGTGGCGCGCGCCGTCGAACAGCTTGCAGAAGTACATGTCGAAATCGCGCAGGAAGGCGTCCATGCCGTAAGTGTCCGAGAGCGCGATGCCCAGGTCGCCGCGGTACTCCTGCGCCCACTTGTCGAAGGCGAATACCTGCGCGTCGCGCAGCCGCGGGCCGAGCGCCTGGCAGGCCTGCATGTACTCGTGCGCCATGGTGCCCAAGGGCGTCACGCCGTTCTTCATCGCCAGCCAGACGTTCGAAGTGCCGGCGAAAAGCTGCAGCACCTCGCGCTTCAGCGTCGCGATGATCTCCTCGTGCCAGGCGAGCGAGAAGCGCCGCCGCGTGCCGAAGTCCGAGATCTTGAAATCGAGCGCCGGCTCCACCTTGCGCACCAGCCCGATCTTGGCCTGCAGGCGCCTGCGCCCCTCGCCCAGGTCGGCATCCGGCTGCGTGCGGCGAAAGTAGACCTCGGAGACGATCGCCAGCACCGGGATCTCGTAGAGGATCGTGTGCAGCCACGGTCCGTGGATCGTGATCGCGAGCTCCCCGGGCGCAGCGCCGCGCGCGACGCGGATGTATTTCTCGTTGAACTGGAACAGGCCGAGGAAGTCGACGAAGTCCGACTTCAGGAAGCGCAGGCCGCGCAGGTAAGCGAGCTCCTCGTTGCGAAAGCGCAGCCCGCACAGGGCAGCCACCTCGCCCGCGATCTCCTCCACGTAGGGCGTGAGGTCCACCCCTTCGGTGCGGCACTTGAACTGGTACTTGACCTGCGCCCCGGGGAAGTGATGCAGCACCACCTGCATCATGCTGAACTTGTACAGGTCGGTGTCGAGCAGCGAGCGGACGATCATGCGCGGATTCTACCGGCCGCGAACCGCGCCGTGACTTGCGCTTCGCCGCTGCGGCGCCAGGCGTGCGGCATCGCCTCGGTGCCATGCACCATGCCCAGGTTGCCGCGGGCGTCGAGGGCGATCGCGCCGACCGGCTCGCCGAAACGCCGAGCCATGTCGTCGAGCACCTCGCGCAGGGCTTGCTGCGGCATTGCGCCCCGCGCGATGCGCTCTGCCAGTTCCTTCGCCGTCACGCAACGCAGCATCTGCTCGCCCCAGCCGGTGGCGGACACGGCCGCCTCCGCGCTGGCGTAGTTGCCGGCGCCCGGGATCGGCGAGTCGCCCACGCGCCCGGCGCGCTTGCCCGCGCGCCCGCCGGTCGAAGTCG
>Ga0137435_1000185_pt1 | contig 22329 bp, 37 predicted proteins | sample EasRivERMGT100_2_FD_104904 | JGI IMG/M metagenome (GOLD analysis project Ga0137435, IMG submission 104904) | Soil microbial communities from meander-bound floodplain in the East River, Colorado, USA - East River MetaG ERMGT100_2 | ecosystem: Environmental > Terrestrial > Soil > Floodplain ... | reverse complement strand
CTGTTCATCACGAGGTACAAATTTGGTAAACTTGGTTATCAATCGGCCATTAATAGGGCGTGATTTCACAGACTCAGCATAGCCGCCGTGAAATTTGCCAATCTTATCGTTCTGGTACAACGAACCTTGAGCAAGAACTACCAACGGATGCGTAGCAACACTGGCAGAACCTACGGCAATTAGGCTCCAAGTTTTCGCACTGGCGAAACCAAGTTGACCAGGCACAAGATTTGCAGTCGTTCCCGTTTCCAGGATAGCACCTGACAGGTTGACGAAAGCTTTGTGAAAATGGTTTGAAAAATACATGTTTTTATGGGTTTAGATTATAAATAGATACTTACGTATTTGTTTCTACTTCGTTGCTGGACCTTTGATGATTGTTGAAGTCTTGTATATCTGCTGAAGCTATTCTAACTGCTTCACTTATAAAGAGTTCAACTAAGTCGTCTTTAAATTCAAACTCTTGTTCGATCATCACTTCATCGTTCCAATCTCTACAACTTGAGAAACTTATTGGTTTTGGGAATCTGTAATACGTTAAATTACAGGTTTTTATGATAAATTCTTTATTGGTGTAAACTCTTGCTTTATTTCCTATTAAAGTGCAGAAAGTTTCTGCCCACTTAAAGGACGGTTTCATCAAATAGTCCTGGAGAAGTTCATCTACGTTGGCCTCTTCTACCAATCTTATTGTAATGCTCCTAGGAGTTTCGCAGGCTTTTGTATAAGCCATAACGGACATCCTCTTAAACTTCATATAATTCTCCGGTAATTCTACCGTTTCAAAATACAACTCCTGGCTAGATCCTTTTAACTCTTGTTGTTTAAGCAGAATTTGAAAATCGTCAACTCTTGTTGTGCTTTGTTCATCTCCTTCTTTTGCCAGGTTTAATCCGTGAAGTCCTCTTCTAATTATCTGAATTTGACCTTTGTGCAACAGTTCAGCTTCCTGCCAGCAATCAAGGTTAGTGTAGTCACTTGATGCCAGTTTGTTCAGGCGTTGTTTTAACTTAAGTCGTACAAGGTTGTTATCCATATCAACGGCTCCATATTGGGTCTATCTGGTTTTGGATACTATCCAGTTCCATTTGATTTACAGGCTGTCTCAGGTATTCTACACACTCTTCAAGGTTATTACCAAGTAATGTGCCTGATTCACGACTGTAGATCTTATTATCAGCTTTTGTTATCAATCGTTTTGTAAAGGCAGCTTCCAGAACATATGCTCTAACTATAGTGTACTCACTTTCATAGCGAATCATAGCTAGAAATTTTTCAGGAGCTTTCTTCTTATCTGTTTCAATGCCAGTTCCTTCAATAAAGGAGCCAAGGTCGGTGTACCAAATTTCAATAGGATCAGTTTTTTTATAACCATTTGCTATTGGCAGTAGGTTTTTAGCATACCAGAACAGTTTTTGAGGCTCTTCTGTGCGTGTTTTGTAGAGCTCATAAATCGCTCCATCACGCAATTGCTTTAATCTAGACTCCTGAACTCGTGCATCACGACGTCTCTCCATATAAAATTTAGGAGGATTGGATGCTTTTCTTGCATCATCGTACGATCCAGCTATGTCATCAAATCCACCAGCTTCTGCAGCTATAATTTTAATCAACTCATGTGGATTAGCGGGATCTAACACAAGCCCCTCATTTCCAACAACTATGCTAACCGTTGACCAAAAGTCTGGCCTGTTAGGTGCTAAGGATGTTTTAGACCAGAAATCGGGATCATCAGTTTTCAACGTGTTAAAAAAGATTTCAGCTTCCAGTTTTGACACTGTTTCCCGGATCATTTTAACTTTAGCATCTTTTTGATCCCCCTCTAGTCTTTTAACACTTTCTGCACTTTCGTCAAGACCCGTTACATATCGTGTAACACCGTTGATAATTGTGCAACGTAGTTGCTGTTCTAGCATTGTTCCTTCAAAGAGCACTTGTCCGTATCTTTCCAGGCCCATATTCTGGCGAGGTTTATCCGGATCTATATAAGGTTTAATCCTAATATCAGAGGAATTGTACTGGCGAAACTCGTCAACAAGGTTCGTATATCCAGCCACTGTTTGTTTTTTAGCTTGTGCAACTGCCATTGTTTAATATTTGGTTATTTCTCTTGCGGGTGAAGGAGTCACGAGCTCCATGCCACCAATGTGGTCACCCTAAACAAACCTTACGGGGTTTGTTGGTTTTCCTAAGGTAGCGCCTCAGAAAGGGGGTTATTTTGCTGCACCGAATGCGAGACCTGTAATAGGATTACGCATTACGATTTTCAGAATCTTAGTTGGATCCTTAATCCAGATTGCAGGCATGGTTTGACGCATGTAAACTGCATAACCAGAAATTTTAGGATTACCTTTAAATCCTTGAAGCTGACGAGCCATATAGCTCATATCACCTTCTTCAACGAACCAGATCAAACCTTTGTCGTAAACACTATGTTTCAACAGGTAGATATTATCGTTCATATTCTCAGTTACGTCAAATATGATAAAGCTGTAAGAACTCAAACGATAACCATCTATGATCGGGTTGTCTATATCATTGTCATGGACTGGATCTAGAGCTGGGTTAAGTACAAACTTAACATTAGCAATAAACGGTATAATAAAGCTGGTGAATGCGAATCCGAAACCAAGGTCCATACCTTTGTTAGTGATAGCCCCAAGTTCGGTAGCATTTGCAACTAGTCCATGAGAGAAAGCATACTTAGCAATTGCTTCACTTGCTAGTTTCATACCAGCCATACCAGTTTGAACTACTATACTTCTTCCAGGATCAGGTCCTACGAAGTTCTCTTTACCATTAAAGAAAGAGAAGAGTTCAGAGCGGAACAAGTCCAAATTAAACTGGCTCTTGTTGTACACACGTCTATAAGAACTATCAAGTTGTTGCCAAAGACCAACAGAAAGACGAATATTGTCTGCACCATCGCGGATAGTACCACCGGTACCCCACATCAGATAAGTTTCAATATCCCGGGCAATTTTACTGACGTGAGCAGCTTCCATAGCTGGCAACCATCCACGAAGCAAACTACCATTAGACATTGAACGTCTAACATAGTCTTCACCCATTTTATTGGCTACACCATCCAAAGTAGTAATTGTTGGGTCCAGACCTGGGTCAAAACTGCGCCAAATTTCAGTTACCTTCAAACCTCCATTAGCCATTACACCGTTCTTTTCAAGAAGGGCAGCGCGACTAGATACAGAGTAGTGAGATGTAGCTTCGTTGAAACCAACGTAGTTGTAGTACTCACGGTATCCGGAACTGATAACTCCAAGATCATCATAGCTCCTGCCATGTTCACTATGGGCAGATGTTTTTCTGAAGACTTTAGTATTAACTCTTAGGTATTTTTTGTCAATGTAACGGAAGTTATCATTGTTTACAAGTTGAACTGTGTAAGCCCAACCATTACCATGAGGTTCAATTTTAGCAACTTCTTCGGGAACAACATACATCTCTGGTCCGGAATACTTGGAGAAACCAAGTACAGCACCGTAGCCATAAGCACGTCTGTTGATTTTGATTCTGAAAGTTTGACCGTCCAAACCTGGCTGATCTACTTCAGAGATATCTTCTACTATAAAAGGAATGTCCTGAGCGGTAGGAATTCTCCATGTATACTGGCCTTTAGGGTCAGTTACCGATATGACATTTCTTCCTTTAAATGAGGCGAGTTGATAGAGAGGAGTCTCCACTTTTTGGGTCATAGCCCAAAGGTCTACCACACCGAGATCAGTGGGTGTTTCCTGTTTTATGAGGTTAAGCAAGTGATAACTGTCCACGTGGGATTCCACTTTAAAGGACGTATCACGAACAAATAACCCATTGTTGAGTACGGGGGTGTTGGCCATTTTATTTTAGATTTGTTTTTACTTTTTTAATCCTGACATGAAATTTGGTACATTTCTAGTCAGTACTTTCTTTTTTTCTCGAGTATTATCTGGTTCTCCGTCTTTAATTCCATTTCCGGTTTTCTTAGACTGTTCTGTTTTCAGAACTCGAACAGTGTCAGAGACTACTTTATTTCCTGTTTTTTTGGATACAGCATCTTCAAAACCTTTTTCGTCTTCAAGAAGCCATAACACTTTGTATATCAGATTGAAATTAGGTTCAGTGTATTGATACTTTTCCAATAAGTGTCCTAATTTGTTGGTTATTGCACCACGACGAGTTTGATAAGAAGGTTGAGTCAAGCCAGCCCACAAGGCTGATTGAGTTTTTTTGTCCAACTGAATTTCATCAATTTTACCTGCTTTTATAGCCTCATGAGCGTTTTCCAGATAAAAATTCATTTCTTCCTGTTGGATTTTCTTAGCTCTCTCCTGTCGACCTATCTGTTGCTGAGTAACTTCTTCATGCATTTTTTCAAGTTTTGGCTTGAATTTATTAGCAAGTTTCTCTAACTCAGACTCTCCTAACTCTTTTACTCTTTCAACTTCTTCTTCCACTTCGTCCTCATTACCCCACTCTATAGCGCGATAATATTCACGTATGATGGACTCTCTGTCTTTTACATTCTTAACATCCAATGATTTAATCTCTTCTGTAGCTGCAAGAGCTTTAAACAGACCTTTCAAATCATTGCCTCCATCAGCAACATACTTCGCAGCATATTGAATTTCAGCTGGAAGGGATTCAAAAAATTCACCTATTTCAGTTTCAAGAGCCTCTTTTTTGTGGTGATTAATGTTTTCTTTAATCAGCTCTTTGAGATCTTCATGAGAGTACTGAGAAATAGGCTTGTCCATATCGAAAGGTATCAGAATATCTTCTTTCGTTAATTCATCCAGGACACTTATCAAAGAACTTTCTTTCTTCTCTTCTTCTACCTCTTCCTCTGGTTTACGGTCCAAAACAGAGTCGAGGTCTTTTATTTCAACTTTTTCAAGCTTAGTCTCAATTGCAGTCCCTTCATTTGCCACTTTAGGCTTATCTTTATCGTCAACTACTGGGGCTGGCTCTTCTTTTTTAATAGGTGCGTCGAAAACCTTGTTTTCTGCATTTGGGTCTGGTATAAACTTACTTGTCGATAATACCTGATCATCCTTTGGTTTATCAAATTCTGCCAAGATGTCATCAAATGACACGTCTTTTACGGTCGTTGAGATTTTATTTTCTGCCATTGTTTGATTTTATTCAATTATAATATACGATTTAACTTCATGAAAACCAATATTTTCAATTTATAATACAGTTTTATTACAGTATATGGCTACTTCTTCTTTTTCTTAGCCTGTTCTCTCTTCTTTCTTTGTGCTTGGAGCCTACTTTCTACATTATTTTCACGTGCAGCTTGCAAAGCTTTGTCTGCTTGTTCACGTTTTACTTGCATTTCTTCACGTTTAATGGACATTTTATCCCTTTCAAGACTTTGTTTATTAGTCTCCTGTTCACGTTTAAGCCCCATAGTGTCTGAATATTCTTGTTGACTTTGAATCATTTGCAATCTATTCATGTAATCATCGTCTCCCGTATCGTCAGGATATCCTGCAGCTCTAATTTGATCGCCAAGTATTTTAGCTTCACGATCTTTTTGATTTTCACTGGCTTCAAATTGACGAATTCTTTCTGCCTCTTGAGCTTGAGCTTGTAACATTTGCTCTTGTAACTTGGCTTCATGCTCTTGTTGAGCTTGTTGTTGTTTTTGAAATTTCAATTCGCTTTCACGTAATGCATCAAGTATATCAGATGGTGTATCTAATGTAAAAATTCGACCAAGATCGAATATACTTGCTCCTGTTGTATTGTTTTCAATAGCAAGTTGTTCAAGTTTACGCTTGAGCTCTTTCTTTTCAAAAGATGTTGTACAGTAAATATCGATTTCTCTTGGAAGTAGATCTATACCATCGGGCATTTGCCAGATGATTTCGTCATCATCTTCATTAATGTACGATAGTGTTACAGATCCTTTAGATGTATAATATTGGGCAGCGCTTAGCATAAGCTCCCATACCCTGGGCATAAGGAAATCAGAGTGTTGTGTAAAATATTTTTCTGTTTGAGCATAGCTGTTGTTAACAGCTGTTTGAGTACCAGTAGCAGTTTGTTGTGAGTTTACAGTACCTAAACGCTCTGGTGTAATACCTATAGCTGCAAATGCCTCATTCTTAAAGTATAAGGAGAGTTGGATCTTACCTAATAGACGTTCTGTTTGAGAGGCGTCGATTTTTTGAAGTCCGTTAAAGTGCGTACTAACCTCTGTATTTTGTAAAGATGTGTCTAGTGGCAGCATTTGAAAGTTTTTCATAGCTACATATGCCTTAGTGAGGTTATTTGGACCCCAATCTTGCCCCATACTGTGTTTAGGTATCATATTTTGATCAATAATGATAACAGTACCCAGTTCGTCTATAAGAATATCAGAAATTTGATTGTTAACAAAGTTGTAGCTTACCTGGAAGGGCTTAACTCTGTCCACAGGAGAGCTATCAAAAAAGACAGTACCTTCTATAGGAATGGCACAGCCATAAATAGAACTGTTACTTTTGAATTGGTATGGAAGACGATCTGGTCTTTTTTTGCTCCCAATGCCCAGATAAATAGGATCCTGGCCGTTTACAGTGCTTTGTATGATAGTAGAAGGTAGGTTGCGTCCTATTTTAACACCGCCCCACACTTCATTTATCCAAATCCAGTCTATATGCTCGCCATAGACTAGATTATCTTTAGTTTTCTCTTTATAAAACGTTGTGTCATAGATAGGATCTACAGTTATCTCAAAGTCTTCAGATATAATTGCCTGCATTAGCTCTCCATTTTCATCTATCTTGGAAAGATGCCCCACTCTCTTTTGACTTTTCCAGTAGCCTGTGGTAACACGCAGTAAACTTCTATCTGCTTCTGTATTACCAGCACCTAGCATTTGGTCAAGGGAAGTAGACCTACCTCTTCTAGGTCCACCAAAAGTGTCCTCAAACGCCATTAATTGTTTGTATTGTAAAGATCCACCACGCTGATTATCCAGATAACTCTTTGTTGTATCGTAATAAGACCCGTCATTAGGAAGATTTAAAAGGAACGAAGCATTTCTGTCAGGAAATATAGATTCCAGAGACTTAATTTCATCTTCATCCATTTTCCAGCCAAACGTATCTATTACATCAGCTATAGTCATAAGCTCTATATAGCCTGCAAAATTACCTTCGGATATATAGCCCCCTCCAGGAGACATATGATAGAACACATGTCGTGGATCTAAAAGACGAGGTTCATAATCATCCTCGAACATTTGTATTTCCCAAAATTCCTGATTGGTTATTATAGCATCGCGGAAAGCGCCCATTTCCAGCTCATCCATTCTGAAACGCGCCCTGTCTGATTTAATACGATGATTAGCCCACTGTTCCGCTACGTTTTGATAACTCTTTCTTATAAACTTTTCTACATCAGGAAGGCTTTGAATATTCTCCATGCTAAGCATTTGCTGAGCTTCTTCGCTTTCCATGTCCTCCCCCATATCAATAAGATTCTGAACAATTTCCATTTGAGCCTGCTGGATCAGAATATCATTAACAAGTTGTTTCTTTTTGTCCAACTTTTCATTAACACTCAACTCATCTACAGCATATGCTGTTACACGATTGTTGCGTTTAAGAAACTCCCCTACAAGGAGGTCAACTATATTGGGAATAATCGGATAGAACTTAAGTTCGGTCAAAGAGTTAGGGTCAGATTGACGAGACAGTACATCTAGAATATCTTTGTTCTCGTTCATTTCATCCTGACAATAGTCTGCTCTATCAATAATGCCTTCAGCTAATTGATAATTCTTATTGAGCCGTCTGTATTTAAGTTGTATTTGTTCTATACCCTGGCGTTCAGGCCAGTCCATGGCGTGGGCTCGCCAAGTGTTGTCCTTGTCTTTGTAGGGCAACATCTGAATAGGCTGAATCAAACTAACGGCTGGTGAACTGAATCCGCCATCCTTAGATTTGTAGCCTTGTAGCAGTTGAAAAGCTGATACTACTTGCATTAGCGCATATTTTTAAACGGACTTCCCTTGGATAGTCCGCCGATATTAGAGAAGGGGTTCCTTGATAATTTATACAAATCTTGTGACTTTTTGAAATTTTCTTCGTATGTTATGGTCTTTTTGTAGCCGCGACTGGCTAATTGAAGGTTTCTGAACGCTATTAATGCCGCGAAGGTCACAAGACGGTCAACGTTCAAACCTTCACGATATTGAAGCATCTCTTCAAGTAAGGTACGATCAGTTACACGCTCAATACCATAGTGAGTTTTAACTGCAGTTCCATCCGGAAGTAGCTCTTGGTCAATAATTTCTTTCGTATACTCTACTGCGTATGAAATCAAATGATTATGAAACATTCCACCTGTATTTTTCCAACCATAGGCTTGATAAGACATCTTATTTCCTTCAAGCTCTTTAAGAAACAGTACCTGATCTTTAGGTACCAAGTACTTTTGTTTCTTTTTCATTATCATATAGTTAATGAAAAGGGATACGTTTGCTTCTACAAGAGTCCAACAGTTGTACATTTCAATAAGCATGCGGGCTAAATCATGTGTATCGTTGATATCGTCATAACGCCCAGTCCAGGATGCTACAAGTTTGTCTCCTTTTATACTGCTTTTAGCTCCATCTTTCCCGATTGTAACATCTTCTGTAGGCATTTTATAGATCTGCAGACAAAAGAGTGATTCAGAAGTAGTTGTTTTACCTTCTCCTACCGGGTCAATTGATCCATAGTATATCCCCCAATCAGGATTATCTGGAGGTCTTTCGTGGACTATAATACAACCGCGTTTATCTTCTATTTTCTTATCTGTTGGAAAATTCAAAGGAAAACGACGAGAGTCTTTAAATTTTGGCTTACCATTCTCTTCATATATATCAAGATATTCTATAAGTATTTCGTTGTCATCTAATCTCTTCATTTGTCTTTGAACCAAATGTGGAGGAAATACAGACTCAGTACGATAGTCAAAGGCTTCTTTGATGTTGATAGGGTGCTGAGATACAGAATACTGATACTTCTCAGGTGTATAATCCTTTTTCCATTTTTCTCTTTCAACAGCTATAGCTTCAAGAGACTCTTTAATCATAGAGTTACCATACTTATCAATATAAGGAGGCATACTCCACTGTTCTGGGATAAAGAGACCTGTAGTCCCCTCAGCCCAATTTTCATCCATGAGTTTATGAGTAACTGACATGAAGTCTCCACCAGGACGTAACATCATGTCTTTCATAGGCTCGCACATGTCTAATTCACCTACAGAGCCTGCTAAAATGAAAACTCCGGTTGTTACCATGCCGGATTGCATCGATGGTTTAATGAAAAAGAAAGTTCTATCTGCTTTTGGTGCGATACCACCTTCTTCATGAAAGAAATAAGTACATGGACCACCTACACCAGCATCAGCTCTTTTTTCAAAACTCGTTCCTACAATAATTGACTTATTCCCGCGATAACTCTTTTTACCATCAGGGGTAGTTTCTTCTATTCTCTGCTGCCAGTTAAGAACTTTATCTGGCGTACATGGTCGATACCATGCTGTATATTTATGTAAAAAATCCCGGTATTCATTAAAGAACCTCCAGGACCCTTTTAAGTTAATATAATCTTCACGTGCTGCACCTATTTTAAGAATGGAACCTCTTTCAAACCAAAAACTATTAATCAATTTAGCGACGTGGAAATAGGATGATGCAATCTGACGTTTCTTTAGGATAACACAGTGTTTGTAATTTAATTCAGCTAAAAGCTCGTAGAGAGCCATATGATACTGAACGTCACGTACTTTTGCAAAACCAAAGTCAGATATCTCTTTATTGTAGATAGGAAGAAAGTTTAACCACATATAATAATCCCGGGTAAGGTACCATGTGTTATTTTCTCCTATAAATATTACACCGTTTCTGCATTTTTCTTTTTCTGCATCCCAGTAAGTCCTAAAATCTTTACTTTTGAAAGCTGAATTACAATAATACTTACGAGAATCAAAAATCTGAGCTTGCTCATTAAATTTCCACGCAGTTTCATCAAATTCATATAAACCAGGTTCTTTAAATAGAGGTGTTACAAATTCTTTAAACTCTTCAAGAGTTCCAAATTCAGTTGTACCCCAGTTGTCGTTCGAAGAGTTGTAGATGGGGACGTTAAGAGGGAATTTATATACCATTAGTCTTCAGCATCATATGCCTCAAAAGCTCCACCTCGTATGCGGGATTTCTGGAGTTCTTCTTCAGCAAGTTTTTCAAATTGTCTAAAACTCACCATGGACTTTGCTAAATTGTTAATTTGAGCTTGAAGATGAGGAACGTTACTGTTCTTTCCATCATCTCGCACTTGGGCTGTACGTGCATATTTTCCAAGGTTTTCCAGGAGAGCTTTATTGTCTAAATAGTACCTGTAACTAGGTGTTATATAAAAAGATTCTAATTTTTTACGGGCAGATATTATAACTTCATCTTCCGGGGAATATTCTCCTGGAAAATCATTAAATAAAACTTCTTCTTTGATCTCTTCTTCAATGTTGTTATATGGACTATAAGGATCACAGAGATTACGAAGATAAAGTAAAGGCGGTTCTGGATCACTATACCCCTCATACACAGCTTTCAGTTCCGGTATAGAGAGAATGTGCTCGTTTACTATAAGTCTTCCATTCTCAATGTCGAATATTTTAGGGGCCATTAATAATTTTTTTGTAGTAATTGGTAGGCAAGTTGCAACATTGCCTCTTTTGGAAGATAGACTTCCTGATATTTTCTCTTGCCATGCTCTAAAGAGGATTTACGTATAATCCTCATTCCTCCGGATTTGTCATAAGTGAGTATCATTGTGTAATCATGCTCAGATACCTTCACAGAAAAATCATTTTTTTCGCGTTCTTTCATTTTTTATTTTTATAATGATCGATCATACTCTTCACAACACTCTGCAAATCAGGAAGAATATATGGTTGGATGTTGGATACTTCTCCTTCGTTATCAAACTGGATGTGTAGCAATTCTAATTTGCCAATCTTCAGCAGCGGATTATTCTTCCTGATTATATATGCATACGTGTTAAGTTGCAGAGCGTACGTCCAGTAATTGGAGTTTGGTATACTTGAGATAGGGGGTAAAAGCCTTTCTTCTACTCCTTCCCAGTTTACATATCCGTTCATTTTAATTTCTTTGTTGGTCTTCCAGTCCTTTATATTTATCATCCCATTCCGAATCTCAACATAGTCAGCCTGACCACAAATACCTGCTGAATTAAGGTATACAAGTAGTTCCGGATATACACCTTCATTGAGTTTTTGAGACGGGGCAATTTTATATCCATCATCGTCTATAGACGGTTGATAAATCGACAGTCCCTCTACGGTCCCACAAGAAAGAAGGTCTTCTTCTCGTTGTTTATGAAATTTAGTTCCACGCTCAAGACTAATATCATTCTCCTTTTTCCATTTATCTTTTACTTCTTGAGAAGTTAGTTTATGTTTTTTAGCATAACGTTCTGCTATTTTGTCCCAATCTTTTTTTGGTATGTAATCGTGTATAAGAGAAGTAACTGATTTCCAGTCTACATCCCCTCCCATGTCTACATACTTATGTGTATTTTCAATAAACTTTATCATTTCCATTTTGGTTCTTCGCCTATATCATTTAAAGAACATTCACAGGACAAGCAAGCGGTTAAGATCTTTATATTACACCCACATATTCCGCAGGCTGGTTTACCTTTAATAAAAGCATTGTCACGTTCACCTTTCTTATCGCAGTGTACACAAACACTACAGACTTCACGACGGGTTTTAATCGTTCTTCTTTTATTTGGCGAAACAAAGATTGTGACCGAATTCCAAAAACCTTCCAGGATAGACCATTTATCATTCCACACTTTCCTTAGCTTCGTCATGTTTTTTCCTTTTTTGTCTGACCAGGTCTCGCTTTTCATACTCTTCGTCGCGTAATTGTCTTAAAAAATCTAACTTAGACAACTTGTCTACAGCATCATTATATTGTGGGGTTCCCGGATCATACTTTGCTTTGTATTTACCCAAAGTTTCCGTATATCGATCTATTTTAGACTTTGCCACCCTAACTTCACCGAGCTCATGAATTTCAATGTTCAGATGCTTCATGTCCCGTATAGCTGTAATTACCTCTTTCCAATAAAAGTCAACAATAGTTTTTACTAACTTTTCATCTATTCCCTCTTGATCAGCTACCATAGGAATGATGTTTGACTTTTTTAATGCTTTCATATGTTGATCGCCTTCAAGTCTATCATTATATGTCCACGACTTTCTAACTTTATATCGGGGTTAATTTTATATATATGTCGTGGCCCCTCAACAAGTAATCCCTTGTCTACCAGTTTATTACGAGTGTTACGCACAGACTGCTTATGTAAAAAAACTCGTTTCTCCACTAGTTCATTGGGCGTGCTGCGTCTATCGTAACCATGGATAGCAACATGAACTAGCAAACTATAATCCCCAGGAGAAAGATGAATACCCTCTGTAAAAGAGTAAAGCATCAACTGAAGGTGTACAATCTTTTCAAGGGAATCAAATTTTACTCTCTTTTCAACTTTTTTGACTGTTTCCATCATTTGGTTTTTGCTCTAGTTCATGTTGCTTTAAAGCGTATATTAGCTCTTCCAGGTTGGCCTTTTTTATTCTCATCCGGGCCTCGGCTACTTGTGCTTGGAGTTCTAAGATCTCATGAGTGTCTTTTAGTTTTTTCATAAGACCGTCCCTAGTCTCTGCAGTCAAGGGATTTAAACTTTTTACATTGGTTTTACTCTCTTCCATAATTTAATATAGTATAAACTTTTATGATTTCCAAATTCAAATTAAAAAGATTTAATCCACTTTATGAACCTTTGCAATATGCTATCTTTTCTAGGCTCTTCTACAGGCTCATATACAGCATGTGATAGGTTCACTTCAATTTGACGTGTAATAGTATCTGCTTGCTCTATGAGCTCTTTTTCCTTTTGTCTCTTTTTTTCTTCTTCCATTCTTTCTACAAATGTGTTTAACTTCTCTTTAAACTTATCTGGAGACCAGGCACAACCCACTTCTCTGCCGTAACTTAAATATATAATAGTACTGTCAAACCCATCAGCTTTGACATCCTCAATACTACGATTGCGGGAAAATATAGTCCCAAAACCTCGTATATCATTAACATCTACACAGTCCCAACCTGTAACATAGTCAGGTTCTTCCGGTTCTTCTAACTTTATTCCTAAGATCTCTTCACGATTCTTACTGTCCTCTATATCCTTGGTTAGAAACAGTTTTACTGGAAATCTAAAAAATTTGTCGCAATGATTCATTGTAGTTGTTTTATACTACAATAATACGACAAAATGTCGTAAAAACAAAAAACCCTCCGAAGAGGGTTAATATTGGTCTGTTTTAAAGTTCTCTAGTTCTTCAAGAATAGTTTCTACTGGTAGGTCTCTTGGCCTTCTGCCATGAAGATGCATCATGTGACAATTCATCCACTTCCAGAAGTCCTCTTCGTTCTGAAAGATCTCAATACCGTAATCGTAAATTACTTTTTTAATGAGACTATCTACATATTTTTCGTCCTTCTCTTTCATGATCTTGCCTCAAAATGCATCCAATCATAGTCTTTCTCTGGACCCAGTCCTATAAAACCATTAGCATAGAAAATCTCTATCATTGGTTTATAAGAAGGCTTGGCGAATTGCGCAGTCTTTTTGGACGCCTTCAACGGATTTCTTTCCGGATCCAGGTCTATTGCGATTCCCCAGGAGTGCCTAGACCATTCATTGCCACCTCTCATCTTACGGAAGTTATATGAACCTCCAAAGAGGTCTATACCCAGGGCCCTTATATTATCCAGTCCATATTTCTCCAGGATCTGGGTGAATACCCGGGTAAAGTTGGGTACCAGAAGTTTGTGACACTGCATACGGGAAGTGGTCTTTGCCTTATCCCAGGCTATTACCATTGGGTAGGGTAATGGCATAAGAACTTGGTTTTCAGGACCAGGCTCACCATACTTTGTTATTATCTGTGATGTTGTCATCATCGACTTAAAAAGGCACCTATTACTATTCCGGGGGTGACTTTCCCGGTTACTGGATTAAAACTGAGACCTAGTCCAAATCCCGTTCGTAGCTTTAAAGGCGGTCTCTCTACTTTCTTGTATACTTGTGCACCATCGAACTTGACATAAGGGTTGTTTGTGCTGATGTCTGTGTAGTGGTGCTTCTTTCCTATCCGTAAGCCAAGGATCTTAGCCCTCTTGTCATAGTCTACTACGTTCAGATCCATGTTTACCTTGACGTCTATAGAGTCTCCTTTGGCGTGTATCTCTAATGGAGGCGGGTTTCGGGTTCTGTCCACGAAGTCTAAAGACCTCTCAGTTATTGTATCCACCCTGAAACTGCCATCTGCGAGCCATACGGTGTCAAATTTGGGCACTTCTCTGACTTCTGCCCTGACTATGGTGTCTATTCTTGCCTTGGTTTTGACGTACTTGGTGATCGTCTTAGGTTTGATCTCCAGAACCTTGGCTATACTATCTACCTCTTCTTTCATCTTTTCTTTATCCAGGACTAATTGTTCGACCTGAACATGCTCGTTGCCGTATTTATCTTTCCATGTTACGGCTTCTTTCTTGGCTTCGTCAAGTGCCTTCTTCCCCTTCCACTTATTACATGTAGAAATAAGCAGGATAAGAAGAATAATAGCAAAAAGCAAAACCCTGTCATAAGTAAAGTACTTTGTTACTTTGTCCAGAATGCTTTTGATTCTGGGTTTTAAGGATTGCATTGTAGTTATTTAATAGAGCCCAGGATAGCTGCCTGCATTTTAGCAAAAGCAATCTGTCCTTCAGTCAGCTCGCGGTTATCTGAATAGCATACAGATACCATTCCGACCCATCTTCCGGTATCTGTTCTAACCTTTACACGCAGAATAGTATCAATATTGTACTGATCTGCGAGTGCTGACAAAGAGTCTGTTAAAGAACTCTCCTGTGTTACCAGGTAATCGTCCGAAGCATCGTGCAGTTGCATCAATGCTCTTTCAAACTGCTTGGATGGTACCAGCTGAAAGTACGGGGACATCATTTCTTGCCCGGGATGATTGGCTTCAGCGAAGACCGATAGCTTTTTAAGGTGGTAACCGTTCAACGTTGTGTCTCCGTTTGAGAACAGCCAAAAAACCACACGACTCGCCTCGAGCTCATATAACATCCTTTCTGCCACTTCTTGTGCCTGTCTTTTTCTATCTATGTCCTTGGACACAGTATCTGTCTTTCTTTCACGCCTTTTGTCCAAGTAACCCTTAACGAGCAAACTTCCATAGCAGGCACTTACTATTTCTATTAATCGTAGAAGACGATCAAGAATTTCTAATTTTGTCATTTTGGCGTGGATTTCATCTATAAAATAGCCAAAATGTCTGATATTGTGAAATTATTTCCAACCTTCAGGTATAACCGGTTTTAAAGACTCTCCGTATGTGGGAGACCCGTAGATTCTAATGTCATTCGTATCGAAGTGTTTAAGCTGGCCGTCTTCTAGTTTCACGTACACAACGGCATTGGTCAGATACCCGGGGGTAGTTATCAGTAGAGCTGTTCCGGGACCCAGCGGAGTGTGGACAGTCCACCCATCATTTAACTCGTGGATTGATTGTTGCATTTCCCCACATTAAAAAGTTTTGCAAAGTTCTGGCATGTGCAGCCATTAACCATCTTGGGTTAGTTAAAGCTTCTAATACTTCTTTTCCGGACAAGTGTTCATATTTATGTGAATATGGGTTCTCAAAGATATACTGTTCATCCTCCAGGATTACACAATCCTGATCCTGTGTTATTCTATCGTTGATATAAATCATGTATTGCTTTATTTAATACTTCCATTCCAAATCGTCCTGTTTGAATTTTTAGAAGTCTGGTAGGATCTTTGACCGCTTCATATAAACCAGCTCCAAAACGTAATCTCCAAAATACAAAGTTACGTACATATTCTCCTTCCCATTCAAATAAACCGTCAGAGTCTACAACCCATTCACCTTCTTCCGGATCACATATAATACGCTTACCTACAATATACTTTACTCGCGCTATATGTTCTCCTCTTTGAATATAATCTCCTGCTTTAAGTCTTGGGGGATTGAGTAATTTCATGTTCTTGTTTTCCAATTTACCTGGTTATTACACATTTCGGGGTAAAATATCTCATACTCTTGACCATCATATGCCTGCGGCCTGGTAGGGTCGCAACAGAAGGATAGGATCCCCATTCCAAATCCAGCTCCCATTCTATCTAAAAAGCTATTTCCTGGTACACTTATAACTAACTTTTTACTGTACCCACCCCAGAAGAAAAGGACATTCTCATTCGGGTCTATTACTGCATCTTGATTATAAGACATTACTTGCATAAGGTTCACTCTATTTAAATCCATCATCCTCTATAAATCTTTGTGTAAAATCACCTGTCATACTAAGTAATGGAGATTTTGTCATAGGTCTCATAGCCCACAAATCAATCAAATCCTGGGCCCATTCACGCGGGTTATACCAAACTCTAGTATATCGTCCTTCCCATACAAAGGGATCTTCTTCTATTACAAGATCCCCAACTACAGTAGGTGAACACCATATTTTATCTCTTTCAAGTTTTGTAACTTGTACTAAAACTTCACCACGCTGTATGAAGTCTCCTTCTTGTAATACTGGATCTTTTTTATATATGTTTAACACGTATCATGCCCTCCTCATTTAACCCTGGTATTTCATTACCTAACATAGCAAAATCTTTATCCATTCTTATAATTCTGAATTTTGATCCGTCTGAATCTTCAAATTCAAAGGCTACTCTAGCATCATACTCCGGATCCTCTTTTATTGTCATAGTAAATGAATCATTTGTCTCTGCTAAGAACATGGGTTCTCCGTTATTTATCTGAAAGTATAGTTTCATTTATTCCTGTTCTTTTTGCATTTGTGTTAATTAATTGATTTGTAATCCAGTATATAAATAATTGCTCGCCCTTAGCTAATCCCAGATGTGTCAATCTATTACCATAGTAGGACATATATAACTTCATCTCATAAGCTGTGTCTTTACGAAAATCTGGTGTTTTCAGAATCCTATAGTTCTTTGTATATGAGTAGGGGCCAGTCCTATCTGTCTGAAGAGTATCCACTATTTTAGCCTTGAAGAAGGCATTGTGCTTAACAATAGTTATATACCCCTTATCTATCTCTATTATTATCTCCTCAGTTATAACAGTATCGGGCTCATACCATATATTTGACCAATACTTTAAAGTATCAGCTTGCCATACCTGAGACTTAACTAATCCTCCTAATAGGAGGAGTATACATAATAATAGTGTCCTCATACAGCGAATATATGATCTTTCCTGGATAATAACAAATAATAATAAGTTATTCTATAAAATATTAGTGTATGTCCTGAGCTTTTATAATATGTATCCCGAGCTTTTAAGACCACCCCATTCAACAACCGGGGTTCAAAAGAAAAACCGTGGGTACCCCCGGTCTCGAAAATGTCTTCATTTACGGTTATAATCCTCATCAATCACCCTTTTTTAAGGGGCTAACCTAAATTATGGCAAAGTCTAAGACCTTTTGGTTCAACGGTAAGGAATGTACCTTCCTTCGTTACACTAAAAACAAAAAAGCTTTCTGGTACAACAATGGCGTAAATGATAACAACGTTATGACCATTGCTTATTATAAGGCAATGCCTGTCTCAATGCCATTGAGCACGCATGAAATCGGGCTGTTAACAAAGGGGAGATAATCCCCTTTTCCATATATTCCAAACCAAACTATGGCTATCATCTATGGTTGCGTCATGCCGACAAATGACGCATTGGATTGGGACTATAAGTAATCCCAAGCCTCTTATCGACCTCGCTTGCATTAGCCGCCCATTGGGCTAATGCTTTTACTTGAAGATAGTCCTCATCATCAACCTCGAATAAACTTTGTAATTATAATTATTTCTTCAAATTTAAACCCTTAAGTATTATGAAGAGTCTTTTTATTCGCGTTACACGCGTATCACGTCAGGCTAATGCCACTACAGGCAGCTACGCCTACCATTTGAACAAAACCGATTGGGAGAAAATTCAGGCTGAATATGCTGAAGACAACAAAGACACTCCCGCCGATGAAGTTCTTGATTTGGCTGGTATTACTGAAACCGACGACGGTACATTGGTCATGTACACTCGCTCACGCATCGGTAAACTCAACATTGAGACCAAATGTCCTTTTGTTGTGCGTGCTGGTGAGCGCAGAAATGGCGGCGGAAAAGCCAATTTCGTCAATCTCGTGGACAACAGCCTTGAGCCAGTCCTCGATAAGCAGTATATCATTGAGCAGCAGATTGGCGCAACAAAAAACCCGGTATTACAGGCTGCTTTGGCGCATTCATTTGCCAACCAAACAGTTGTTAGCATGTTCGGCATGCCTGTAACAGCACCGAAAGTCGCTGAACCAGTTGCAGCTAAGGAAGAAGTTCCACAGTAAGCAAGCAGGCGATACATATGGAGACAGGGTTGGCTATGTGCCAGCCCTTCTTCTTTTTGTTCTTTGATTATTGTCGTCTCCTGGCGTAATTATTACCACTTATCGCTACAGAACCACATAAATCTGTTGTAACACTAACTAGGCGTGCATTTCAGCCGATTAAAGCCTCAAAATATGGACAATTCTAAGGAAATAGATGACAAATTGACACTAATTATTGTGTTATTGATCATAATTCTCCTAAATACCTGCTAATATGACATTTAAAACATTATGGAATTTTATATGTGTTATTTTATGCACATTTTTCCTGATTTTTGGCATTAATTTGCTAAAAAGTGACGATTTAGTGCTTGGAATTGCAATTATTTGCCTTAATTCAGTGTGCATAGTGGTGTATATCCACAGGATAATTGTGGAATTAAAGGGACGATGAGGGTGTTCCACGTGAAAAATCGAGTGATCTAAATGGCTATTTTAACCTGAAAACCATTGATTAATTTATGATTCTACAAATCAACAGACCCTATGGTTTAAATCTTGGTGAGGATTTTGAATTCATTTGTAACTATTACAAAGGGAAGAAAACAACATACGATCCGAGTAAAATCAGAACTCATTTTAGAGGCGTAAATACAAATACAGATATTCTAATGTATTTTGAAAGTGATGCCTTCGGATTAAAATCAATTGGAAATCTTATTGGAGGTACAATTGGAATTCTTTATTTTAATAACTTAAAGGTTATTGAGGAAGGAAGACATTATAAAAACAAAAACTATAATTACTACTATTTGGATAATAACCCATTGAAAGTTGTTCAATGGTTAAGAATGTGGAAGAATACAAATCCTGCAGTTCATATCGGTGACCTAACTCACATGAGAATAGACAACATTCAAAACTATTCATGGACTTATCGATTTAATAACGAAACCTTTTAAATCAAGTAAACTATGGGAAAACATAAAAATGAGGGTGATCCAGCTGCAGCCTTAGCCAAGGAATGCAGTGAAGTTATTAAAGTAATAACTAAAAAGCTCCGTTTTGACGGAGATTGGGATGTTATTCCTCCTGGTAAGTCTAAAAGCAGATGGGAGTTACTTAAAGGTGAAATGGAGGATTTAGTTTACCAATGGGAGAGACTGAAGTCTCAAATAGATCCTTGAGTATATATAGGGTGGAGGCCACTCTTGGGGCTTATATCCTTGATTATTGACTGAATAGACTAATGTGGTCTTAGCTGAGTATATCTCAGGCAGCACATAGCAGCTATTTAATGAGTGAGGCAACGTAAGAGTTCCCTTAAGCAGGTTAACAATAATCAAGGTATTAGTGCGTAATATTTGGTGGCCAAATGCTCTGTATGGATTTAGACTAAAAAAACTTAAAAATGGAGATATTAGCAGCAATTGAGTTTGATTACACTAATGCCATGGGCAGTATTGACCTGAGTCCTGGTCAAATTATAGTTGTTACCAGTAATTACGTAGTATTACGATTTTATAGGGCAAATAACCTAAAACCATCTGTCATATCTGATTGGTTTATTTTAAATCAAGATGGGGCTAGTCCGCTTTATGGTTTCAGAGTAAAAAAATTACGTATTAAATAATACCAATATGATGCTCTTATTAGCCTTAATATGTATTATAATCAGTCTTTTCTTTGTTAAAAGAGATAGAGAAGAGGATGATTTGGAGCATATAGCCTTTTCTGTTCATTTTGCAGGAGTTGGGTTTATACTACTGGCAGTTATATTCTACATAATCTACTTTATTCGATAAATCCAGGAAATAACATGGTAGTAGTAGCTGAACTAACCTATTTTGATTTAAAGCCAGGACAAAAACTATGTGTGGGCGATGTTATAATTGTATTTGATGATTATGCTGTAGGTCGTCTTACGATAAATCCGCCCAAACAAAAGATAATTGAATTTTATCCCGACGGTTTAGATCCTATAATACCAAGTGCGTTATGTGCATTTCGTGTTAAAAAATTAAAAAAATGAGAGATTTATCACGTAAAATGAGGCGTTTTTTACGTCGACACTGGCGTAATGTTGGTGTTATAGATACTAACAGTAAAAGTGATTTAATGTTTGGATTAAGTGTAAGAGGTGTGCTTAGATCTTATCCACCACGTAAAAAATTCTTTAAACCAAGAAACTATTAGTTATGAGTACAACTATTGTATTAAATGGACGAGGTGAGTATGAAATAATGAACAATCGCGACATGGTTGGTCGTATTATACCATGGGAACCAAGCGATCCTGCAACCAAATACAAGGTGCAAATAGGTCAATATGGTGGTTATTACAATGGCTCATATACATGGAATCAAGCTTTAGACAAGCTTATAACAGCCAGTATTACGTCATATACCAATAGAATGCTAGGTGTGAAACGCTCTGCTAATTTGATCTATAAAAAGAGATTGAAAGCCAATACTCTACATGAATTGGCTCCATAATAAACCTAAACCACATAATATGCAATACCACATCTATCACGCCACAGGCGACAAAAGATTTACTGAGGCTGAAGAACAGCCTCGTGTCTATGCTGGCTATGTTGATGCTCCTTCTTTAGAGCATGCGTTCACTAAGAGCCAGAATTTTGAGGGTATATGGAATCCTACCAATCCATGCAGATCCACCAGCGTTGGTGATGTTATTCAGGATGATGATGGATTTCACATGGTTTGTGGACTCGGGTTCCGTAAGCTTGTTAGTCAGGAGCCAAATTTCACTAAAACAGAGCTTAAGCAGGTGTATATACACTCAGCTCGCTTAAAAGAGGCACCTCAGGTGAGAATGAATACCTCTTCTCTCACACCATGGATATCTCTGGAATCATGCAGGAAATGGTGTAATAATAACTGTTTTGATGTTATTATCAGAGAACATACAAAGGATAGCCCATCCTTGCGTGATAAGGTGTTATATGATCAGGCAAAAGAGGTTATCAATTCATAATGATCGGGTAAATAAGAGCTCCAGCCCTCATAAATGGAGCTCACCAATAGTCCACTGAAATTCGGGCCGATACTGGATGTGTAGGTGGACTATTTCAATTTTAAATTAATATTCAATGAAATCAACTACAGGATATGTGAAGATTGAAGTGCTGTCTAACGATGAGATTATAGAGCTTACAGCTGAGAAGATACTTGATGATTGTGTGCAGAAATTCACAGTTAACATAATAAAAGAGGATCAAAAGAGTCTTAAATTCCTTAGGACAGAAGTTGAAAAAGCCAGGAGAATAGCTCAGATACTTAAACTTTTGGATGAAATAGCTTCCATGTCGGATATTGAAAGCTTACCAATAAAATAAATACTATGAGAACATTTTCAGTATGGGATAAGGACAATAACCATGTATGCCCATTTTGTGGCACAAATGAAAGCAAAGAGTTCATACTCGTACCTATACAAGGTACAATAGAGGGCAATTTAGCCCAGGCTGCCTGTGTACACACAGATTGCTTACAGAAATCAATAATTCTTGTTGCTTTCCCGGATATACCTGAAGGAGATTCAGGTATAATATATGCTAGGTGTGAACACTCACACTTAAAGGAAAAAGAGAAATCCACTGTAACTTATTAGAATGCAGCCGGGGGTAGGCATATTCTTGGTGGAGTTGACAGAATTACAGGGTTCGACAGAAAGACCTGTAATGTATACTAATGCTATGGTGGCTATTGGGCTTTAAATAGAGTACAATACTTGTAAACAGAGATTAGTAGTTGAAACTAAAAATATACACAAATGGATTTTGTGTCATTTTGTAT
>Ga0137435_1000184_pt1 | contig 22401 bp, 22 predicted proteins | sample EasRivERMGT100_2_FD_104904 | JGI IMG/M metagenome (GOLD analysis project Ga0137435, IMG submission 104904) | Soil microbial communities from meander-bound floodplain in the East River, Colorado, USA - East River MetaG ERMGT100_2 | ecosystem: Environmental > Terrestrial > Soil > Floodplain ... | reverse complement strand
GTGGCGATACGGCGATCACATCCCTGGCCCTTTCACCGCTCGGCGGCGGCATTGGGGGAGTGCTCGGGCTCGGGCTGGGTGGGATCGCCGCCCTTCCGGTGGGCGCCGGGGTCGGCTTCCTGGTGACGCTGGTGATCTTCGCGCTCATCGTGATCAGCCGTAGGAGGTAGCGAACCGTGCCGAGATGGCTGGCGCACATGCTGGTAGTCCTGGGGTGGTTGTTGACGCCCGCTTGGGCGTGGGCGGCGTCTCACGTCGGCTTGTGGCTCGGCGCAGTCGTCGCGCTCAAGTTCACCGGCCCGTTGGTCATGTTGGCGATCGCAGGGACCGGGGCCTTCCTCTTTGGTTTTACGGTGCTGTGGATCTGGGTCCGCTTCATGCGTCGCCTGCCGCACCTCCTTTCGCATCACATGGCGCCCCGGGAGGGCTCCTCTGAGGAGCACGCCGCGATTGCGGCCGCGGATTGAGCTCGTCCTTCTAATCGCCGGAGTCTCTTCCCTCCACGCCCAGGGTCGTGACGTGGATGTGTTGTTCGGTCGCTGGTACCAAGGCAACCAATCCAGAACATACCAGCTCCGCACCGCGACGCCGCTCGGCAGCATTTTCAGCCACGGCCTTGCGGGGTTCGTGCTCCTCCATGACTCCCTCGGACGGAACCGCGCGTTCTACGGCGCCGGCTGGGAAGTGCAGGCGCTGCGACATCGGCGGACGTTCGGGCCTTACGCGATCGCGGGTGTGGCGCTCGGACTCTCCACCGACACCGCGAGTCAGGATCTGGCGGCGCTCTGGAGCCTCGGCGGCGGCGCCGAGTGGCGTCCGATCTCGTGGGTGGGCCTCGGCATGGAAGTGCGCTATCAGATGCAAGACATCGGCCCGCGCGGGTTTTGGCGCGCCTCGTCCGATGCACGTGACGGCATCGGTGCATCCCTCACGGTCTCCCTCGGCGTCGGAAAGCGGGCGTGGCGTGGCGGAGCGACGAGCGATCGTGCCGCCACGCTCCCGCCCCTCCCGCCCCCCCAGCCGCCGGCCACAATCACCGGCCATGCGGCCGACATCGTCCGCACCGCGCTCGATGCGCTCGGCACACCCTACGTCTGGGGCGGAACGGCCGCGAATGGGTTCGATTGCTCCGGACTCGTGCAGTGGGCCTATGCGCGGCACGGCGTCCGGCTGCCCCGGATGAGTCGTGACCAGGCGCGATCCGGAAACGAAATCACGCCAACGCCCGAGGCCGTGCAGCCCGGAGACGTGCTCCTGTTCGCCGCGCAGCCGGGCGGTGGGGTTACGCACGTCGGGCTGTACGTCGGTGAGCAGACGTTCATTCACAGCTCGAGCGACGGCGTGAAGCTCTCGCGGCTCGAGGCGCAGGACACCGATGGCGCCTGGTGGGTGGCGCGCTGGGTGGGGGCACGACGCATCGTTCAGTGAAGGCCCTGCTCGCATTGCTGGTCGTGGTAGGGTGTGGCGCGTCACGGGTCCCCCGGAGTCTGCGGGGCTATGACATCCTCGTTGAAGCCGAAGACGACCAGAGCGTCGAGCTCGCTCGTGCGATGCGCAGCGCCGGCTATCACGTGCGGGAACGGGTCAAGGGCGGCAGCCGGCCCACCGCCGCCCTGATCTACTTCAGCTTCAGCGAGCCTGGCCTTGACCAGCCGACCTGGCTCCATGTGCGCCTGGCCGACACCCGCTCCGGCGTCATCGTCGGGGCGGCGACGATCCCCCTCGACTCAGCGACGCTGAGCACTCGGGCGCGCGCCCAGGCCGCCGTGCTCGCTCTTTCGGCCCCTTGACGGCGGCGGGCCAAGCGGTCAGATTCCCCCCCGTAGTCGTTTAGCACTCACCGGCAGTGAGTGCTAACAGCCAATCAATTCAAAGAGTTACGGAGGCTTCGAGCATCATGGCAACGGCAACCAAGACGAGCCAGAAGTTCAAGGTCTACCCGTTGGCCGATCGCGTCGCGATCCGGCCGATGGAGGAGACCGAAACGATGAAGGGTGGGCTGTACATCCCCGACACTGCCAAAGAGAAGCCGATCCAGGGCGAGATCATCGCCGTGGGCCCCGGCCGGCGGGAGAAGGGTGAGACGATCCCGATGGAGCTGAAAGTTGGGGACCGCGTCATCTACGGAAAGTACAGTGGCACGCAGGTCGAGCTGGACAACGAAGAGATCATCCTGATCAAAGAATCCGACGTCATCGCGAAACTCGCGTAAGCATTCTTCCGGAGGAAGCACAGACATGGCAGCCAAGTATCTGGAATTCAGCACCGAGGCCCGGGCCCGCCTGAAGCGCGGCGTGGATCAGCTGGCCGATGCGGTGAAGGTGACGCTCGGTCCCAAGGGCCGGAATGTCGTCATCGACAAGAAGTTCGGCAGCCCGACCGTTACCAAGGACGGCGTGACTGTCGCGAAAGAAGTCGAGCTCGACGATGAGATCGAGAACATGGGCGCGCAGATGGTGAAAGAAGTCGCGACCAAGACCTCCGATCTCGCCGGCGACGGCACCACCACGGCGACCGTGCTCGCACAGGCGATCTACCGGGAAGGGCTGAAGTCGGTCACGGCCGGCGCGAACCCGATGGCGCTGAAGCGCGGTATCGAGAACGCCGTCGAGACCGTCGTCGCGGAGCTGAAGAAGATTTCGGTCCCGACCTCGGGCCGCAAAGACATCAAGCAGGTCGCCACGATTTCCGCCAACGGCGACGCTGAAATCGGCGACAAGATCGCCGACGCGATGGATAAGGTCGGTAAGGACGGCGTGATCACGGTCGAGGAAGCCAAGAGCCTCGAGACCACGCTGGAGACGGTAGACGGGATGCAGTTCGACCGCGGCTACCTCTCGCCCTACTTCATCACCGATCCCGAGAAGATGGAATGCACGATCGAGGATGCCTACATCCTCATCTACGACAAGAAGGTCTCGACGATGAAAGACCTCCTGCCCGTGCTCGAGAAGGTGGCACAGTCAGGCCGGCCGTTGCTGATCGTCGCCGAAGACGTCGAAGGGGAGGCGCTGGCGACGCTCGTCGTCAACAAGCTCCGCGGCACGCTGAAGGTCTGCGCCGTCAAGGCGCCGGGCTTCGGTGACCGTCGCAAGGAGATGCTGCGTGACATCGCCATCCTCACCGGTGGCCAGGTGATTTCGGAAGAGCTCGGGTTGAAGCTCGAGAATACGACGCTCAACGATCTCGGCCGCGCCAAGCGCGTCATCGTGGATAAGGACAACACCACGCTCGTAGACGGCAAGGGCAAGGACGACCAGATCGAGGGCCGCAAGGCGGAGATCAAGGCCCAGATCGAGAAGTCCACGTCCGATTACGACAAGGAAAAGCTCCAGGAGCGGCTGGCGAAGCTCGCCGGTGGCGTGGCCGTGCTGAACGTCGGCGCGGCGACCGAGACCGAGATGAAGGAGAAGAAGGCCCGTGTCGAGGACGCGCTGCACGCGACCCGCGCGGCGGTCGAGGAGGGCATCGTGCCGGGCGGCGGCGTGGCGCTGCTGTGGTGTCAGAAGTCGCTCGACAAGACCAAGGGTCACGATGACGATGAGAAGACCGGCATCGAGATCGTGCGCCGGGCCCTCGAGGAGCCGATCCGCATCATCGCCCAGAACGCTGGCGCCGAGGGCGCCATCGTGGTCGGCAAGGTGAAGGAGTCGAAGGATAGGAACTTCGGCTACAACGCCCAGACCGATAAGTTCGAAGACCTCGTGGCGTCGGGCGTTATCGACCCCACGAAGGTCACGCGGACGGCGCTGCAGAACGCCGCGTCGATCGCGGCCCTGCTCCTGACGACGGAATGCGTCGTGGTGGAGAAGAAGGAGAAGGACAAGGCTCCGCCGATGCCTGGCGGCGGTGGCATGGGGGGGATGTACTAGCCGTCTAGACGTCTAGACGGCTAGTCGTGTAGGACGGCTAGGCGCACAGGAAGTCAAAAACAGCCCCGGGGGACATCCTCCGGGGCTGTTGCGTTTTGCGAAAGTGACCTCAAACACTGGAGCGGACGCTATTTTGTGAGGCCATGTCCGGGCCCTCCCCCTCTTCCCCAACCGCCCCTCAGGAGCGGGCCGCTCTCTCACGAGAGCTGGCGAACTTCCTCATCGAGCTGTCCATCGCCCTCCACAAGCATACGATGTATCCGGAGGGCCACCCCTCGCTCGAGCCGACGATTGTGGCGGTGATCCGCCGCGCCGAGCATCTGTTCGAAGGCCGCAGCACGCTGGCGCTCGGCGTGGCGCGCAACCAGCTCGTGATCGAAGGGGTCGCGACCGATCCGAAGAACCCATTGCTTGCCGAGCTCGCGGGACGTCTGCACCGCCACCACCTGGGCGCCGTCACCTTCCACCATGGCCTGCGCGTCAACGAAGTCTCTGATTTGTTGCGCACGCTGGCCGTGGAAGCCGAGCGCACCGGCGAGCCGATCGGGCTGGGCCCACCCGAGCAGCTGAAGGCGTGGGACAACATCCGGCTCCATCCGGTGACCTACGAGCGGCTCGAGCTGATGCAGGAAGACGATCAGGTTCTGGACAAGGGCGCCAAAGAGCGCGGTCTCCGGGGGGCACAGCTGTGGGTCGGATTAGCGCGGGCCGCGCTGGCGGCGGACGCGATGGCCGAGGGCGCGCCACCTCCCTCGAGCGAGCCGAGCGTCATCGCCAAGGCGATCGACGAGCATCCCAAGAGTGCCGCCTACGATCAGGTGATCGTCGGCTATCTCCTCCAGATCGCTGACGAGCTGAAGCATGCCGGTGGAGCCGAGGCGGCCGCGCTGCGGCGGCGTACGTCGAAGCTGGTCGGCGCACTGCAGCAGGGGACGTTACGCCGGCTGGTCGAGATGGGCGGCGACAACACCCAGCGCCTGAAGTTCGCGATCGACGCCACCCACGGTCTCGCGGTCGACGCGGTGCTGGAGATCGTCCGCGCGATGGCGGATGCGTCCCACAAGTCGGTCTCGGATCCGCTCGTGCGGATGCTGTCCAAACTGGCGCAGCACGCGGAGCATGGGACGGCCGAAGCCCGCCCACAGGCGGACGAAGCGTTGCGCGAGCAGGTCCGCGATCTCCTCACAGGCTGGACGCTCGAAGATCCCAATCCCGAAGGGTACGGCAAGGCGCTGAATCGCTTGACCGCCGCGACGGCGGCGAATTTGGTGCCACGCAGCACGACGGTGCAGGCCGCCGAGCCGCTGCGCATCGTGCAGACGGCCATCGAGGTGGGGGCGATGGGTTTCGCCGCCTGGCGCGCGGTCGAGCAGCTCGTCGCTGAACACCACGTGGCCGAGCTGGTGGACATTCTCGACGCGGCGGCCGCCCCGACTTCCCCCGAGGCGTCCCGCCCGCCGCTGCGCGGTGACATCGCTCCGATCTGGACCCGCATCACATCGCCCGACGTGGTGCGAGAGCTCGCGAGCACCGAGCCGCCCGACTTCGTGACGCTCGATCGCATGCTGCCGCGACTGCCGGTCGATGCGTTCGAGCCCCTCCTCGACGTACTGGGTGCGTCAGGGTCCCGCACCACGCGACGGGGGTTGCTCGATCGCCTCACGAATGCGCCGCGGGAGCTCGGCTCGCTCATCGCCGCGCGCCTATCGAGTCCCGTCCCGTGGTATGTGACGAGAAACCTGCTGCTCATCCTCGACGCGTTGCCCGCCCTCCCTGAAGGATTCTCGACCGCGGCATTCATCGCGCACGCGGACGCGCGCGTGCGGCGCGAAGCCTTGAAGCTCTCTCGCAAGGTGCCCGCCGATGCGGAGCGCGCGTTACTCGGTGCGCTGCGTGATGCCGATGTGCGGACCGTGCGGCTCGCGCTCACCGCGGCGCTCGAAGACTGCCCGCCAGCGGCGCTGCCGCTGATCACCGGGATTGCCCACGACAAGACGGTGACCTCCGAGCTCCGAGTGCTTGCCATCAAGGTCCTCGGACGCGTGGGCACTACGGCCACTCTGGACGCGCTGCTGGAGCTCGTCGATGGCGGGACGAACTGGCTGGGGCGTCCCAAGCTCGCGAATCGCTCGATCGAGATGCTGGCGGCGTTGCTCGCGCTCGCGTCCGGTTGGCGCAACGATAGCCGCGCGGCGGCCATCCTGGCGCTGGCCGCGTCGTCCAACGATCCGGAGATCCGCAGCGTGGCGGCGCGCACAGGGAAGCGATGAGCGCTGACCCCGCGAAGTTTCTCAGCGCGTTCGCGCAGGCGCTCGCGGCGATGGCGTTGTATCGCGACGGCCATCCGGCGCGCGAACGCGCGGTGGACATGGCCTACCAGCAGCTGCACGATCTCCAGGCCGACGATCCGCGTCCGTTGTTCACCTTCCTCGGTGATGAAATCGTGTGCGGGCAGATGCCGCTGCGGGAGTTGAAGGCCTGGGACTGGGGCAAACGGCTGGCCCAGGCCGGCATCCAGCGGCTCGAGTTCCAGGATCAGGTGAGCCGTGAGGACTTCGAGGGGTTTCTCGACGAAGTCCTGGCGCGGCTGACGCTGTCCGCGATCAGTACCGAAGCCCGGCAGATGCGCCGCACCAGCATTCGCTTCGGCGCGGTGGGTCTGAAGGGCGAGGCCCAGATCGCGCCCGAACCGCTACCGACGGCCACCATCGCATTCTCGCTCGGGGAAGAGGTCGAAACGCTCCGCTGGCTCCAGCAGGAAGTGCAAACGACGGGCGCGGTGCCGATGGCTGAGGCAGAGGCCGTGGTGCGCTCGCTCGCCATCGCCATGCATGGCGGTCGTCAGATCATGCTGCCCCTGCTGCAGCTCAAGGAGTTCGATCAGTACACGACAACGCATTCGATGAACGTGGCCGTGCTGTCGATGGCGCTCGCCGAGTTCCTCGGCCTCTCGACGCGCGATGTCCGCACGTTCGGCACGGCGGGACTGATGCACGACATCGGCAAAATCAAGATTCCGCTCGAGGTGCTCACGAAGCCCGGGAAGCTTACGGACGAAGAGCGCGCGCTCATGAACGAGCACCCCGTGGCGGGGGCTCGGTTGCTACTCGAGGTGGAAGAGGATCTCGATCTCGCGGTCGTCGTCGCGTACGAGCACCACATCATGATCAACGGCGGCGGCTATCCGGTCCTGCACTACGCGCGGGATTGCCATCACGCGAGCAAGCTGGTGCACGTGTGCGACGTGTACGACGCCCTGCGCACGCGGCGCCCGTACCGCGACGCGTGGTCATTCGAAAAGACCCTGGGCTACTTGCAGGAGCGCAGCGGGCTCGAGTTCGACACAGAGCTGACCACGGCCTTCATTCGGATGATGCGTCAGTGGGAGCCGCAGGTGGTGGTGGTGGAGGATGAGCGCGTTCCCGTGACCCTCCCTCCGAGTGCTGCAAAATCGGAACAAGCCGGGGTATCATTGGGGCCATGACAAGCCATTGCATCATCCTGGCGGGCCTGCTCGTCGTCGCGGCGCAGGCGCCCGCGCGCGTGACGGGGAACTGGCAGGCACGCTCAGGCGATGAGATCCGGCACATCATGGTCCGCGCCGACAGCTCCGCCCAGTTCGGCGAAGACGTCGCGCGCTGGCGCGTGGTGGGCGACAGCCTCTGGATCACGTTGGGGGATGGCGTCTGGCAGGTCTACGGCATGAAGCTCGCCGGCGACAAGCTCACGATCAGCGGTGGCGACCTGGAAAAACCGGTGACGCTGCGGCGCGTGGGGCCGCCCAACGCGCGTGCCGACACGCTCGCCATTCCCGATCCACCCGCACCGAATCAACGCGCCTGGTAGACGTACGTAGGGGCGCAGCACGCTGCGCCCCTACATGTTTTTCTCGCCGGTCACTTCAGTTCGTTCACCGCGGCCAGGCGCCACCCGACGTCCTTTTTCTCGAACCGCATCGCGAAGCGCCGCCGGTCGACGCGCGGCGCGCCGCCGGCCGCCGGTACGTACTCAAAGATTGCGCGCACGTCGCCCGTGGCGCTGATGGCGTTCGGCTGGACCCGGAAGTTGTCGACCGTGAACTTGGCACTGATCTGGTTCCAGTCCCGGAAGAACGCCTCCCAGCCGCGGCGCTCCTCTTCGGTCAGGCCCCGATACAGCACGCGCAGATTGGCGATGCGCTGACTCGCGAGCGCGCGGCCCAGATCACTGAGCAGCACGTTGACCGCGGCGCGCGGGCTCGCCGGCTGCGGGCTCGGCGGCGCGATCCCGGCGTCGATGCCGATCTGCTCCGCGCTCTGCGCCGCGACCTTGGCGAGCGTGAAGTCCTGCTCGCGCAGCAGCGACTCGGCGCGCGCGAGAAAGATGCCCGCGTTCGCGGCCGCCGCGCCCGTGGGCAGCGCCTGCACCACGGGCGCCACGCGCTCGACCATCAGCCGTGCTTCCCGGTTCATCACGCGCGCCTGCTCGCGCGCGCGGGCGTACTGCGACTCCGCCTCCACATAGCCTCGGATCGCGCGCGACTGGTCGGCTGCCTGCAGCGCCTGTTCTGACGCCTGAAATATCGACTCGGCGAGAATCCACGCCGGAACGCTGTTCTTGAGCGCGCCGGCCGCGAGGGCACGGTCCCGGGCCGCGAAGGCGGAATCGCGGCGGATGCTCACCGCCACCGAGACCGGCGCCTCGGTCACGGTCGGGGGAACGATCAGCGGCGTGGTCGGCGCCGGCGGAATCACCGGAGGCGGCGCGAGCACGGCATTCGCTTCATTGTCTCCCGGTTGGCTTGGCGAGAAGAGCAGCAGCAGCACGACGGCGGCCAACGCGCCCAGCACGGCGAGCCGGGCGCGCATCGAGGCGTGGGTGATCAGCTTGAGCACGGGCTTCGGCAGGGGCGTCCAGCGGCCCAGCGGCTGCGTCGCTTCGTCGTCCGCCCCCGACAACGCCGAGCGGATCTGCTGCACCGTCGCCATCATCTGGCCCGCCGACTCGTAGCGCTCGTGGGGCACCTTGTTCATCGCTTTGGCGACGACGCGCTCCAGCGCGGCGGGGATCGACGGTGCCACCGTGCGCAGCGGGCGCGGCTCGGTCGTCAGCACCTGGTACAGCACGCCGTGCACCGACTCGGCCTCGAACGGGCGCTGGTAGCACAGCAACTCGTACAGCATGCAGCCCACCGAAAACACGTCGGTCGCCGGCGTGATGGCGCCGTTCGTGATCTGCTCGGGCGCCATGTAGGTCGGCGTGCCGACGATCGCACCGGAGCCGGTCGCGTCCGCTTTCTGCAGGCGCGCGATGCCGAAATCCATGATCTTGACGCGGCCATCCGGCATCACGCGCACGTTGGAGGGCTTCACGTCGCGATGAATGACGCCGCGCTGGTGAGCGAAATGCAGGCCGGTCAGGAGTTCGATCGTGATGTCGAGCTTGCGCTCGAGCGCGAGCGGATCGCGCAGCGCGATCATGTCCGACAGGTCGCGCCCCTCGACCAGCTCCATCGCGATGTAGAGCTGGCCTTCCGATTCGCCCAGGTCGTACACGGTGACGATGTTGGCGTGCTGGAGGGCGCCGGCGGCGCGCGCTTCGCGCAGGAACCGCTCGTGCATGTCCTTGGTCTTGCGGAAGCTCGCGCTCAGCAGCTTGAGCGCGACGTAGCGCCGCAGCACCGTGTCGTAGGCCTTCCACACAATGCCCATCGCGCCTTCGCCGAGCAGCTGATGCAGCTCGTACTTGCCGAGCCGGCGGTAGCGCTGCTGGGCGTCGCTCACGTGGTCAGCCAGTCGAACGCGCGGCTCAAGTACGACCGCATCTGGTCGGTCACCGGGACGTCGCGGCGGGGAAGCACCCGCTCGACGATCGCCAGGAACTTCTGCTGCGTCATCCGCTCGGATGCTGAGCCTCCCCAGGCGAAGGGCGGGACGTACTTCGGTGCGCGAACCCCGTCGAACACGCTGGCGCCCGCGCCGATGACGGATCCCGTGTCGAGCATCATGCCGATCGCCGTCTTGGCGTGGTCGCCGATGAGGCTACCCAGAAACTGGTGTCCTGTTTCCAGGTCCACATCGCGCACGCGCAGACGCACGGGACCGTAGGTGCTCTTGAGGTTCGAGGTCGTCGTCCCCGCGCCCAGATTGACCCAGCGTCCCAGAATCGAGTGCCCCACGAACCCATAATGGCTCTTGTTCGCGTAGCCGAGCATCGCCGTCGTGGACATTTCTCCATGCACGACCGACCACGGCCCGATCGCCGAGTGCCGAATTGACCCCCCCAACAAGCGCGTATTGGAACCCACCCACAGGGGACCCTCCAGCCTCGTGCCTGAACGCACTTCGACTCCGCTCTCCAGCACCACCGGACCGTTCCGGGTGTCGAACACGACGCCCGGCTCGACCGCGGCCTCGTGCAACGAAATCCATGCGGGATCGCCCACGACGATGCTGCCCTTGGGCACCGCGTCGGCGTCACCGCTCAGCAGCTTGACCGTGTCCTCGCGCAGCAGTTGTTCGAGTGCGGTAATCAGGTCGTGCACGCCGCGCAGCAATACGCCCTGGACTGCGACGGCCTGCGCATTCGCGACCGGCCCGCTCCAGGTCTCTCCGGCCGGGACCGCCCATCCCACCGTGATGCCGTTGTGCACGAGTCGCGCGGCCGTGTCCGGGAAGGGCGCGGCGAGCCCGCGCGGGGCGAACGTGGACGAGCCGATGATCGCGGGCCCCGCCACGGCGCGGCGCGCCTCGACCACCGGCACGCCCGGCTCGGGAAAACCCGCGAGGTGCGGGAGCGTAAAGATGCCGGAGGCTTCCGTGCCGAGGAATGTTTCCCACCGCTCGCGAATGAGATGCGCGCCGGCACGCAGCTCACACAGCGGACGGATCCCGGCGAACGGCTCCCAGGCGGGACCGGGCTCGGGATCGAGCAGATACAGGCTTGGCGCGCGCGCGGGGGAGGCGGGGGACGTCATAGCCGCTGGACCAGTTCTTTCAGCCGGTCCGCTCGACCGGTAGGCATCACCAGCGTCTGCCCGTTGGCGCGGACCACCACCATGTCTTCGACGCCGGTCACGGCGATGCGCTCGTTCTCCGACCAGACCACCGAATTCCGGACGTCGTCGCCGAGCGTGACGTTGCCCACCGTCACGTTGCCCTGCGCGTCGCGCCGTCGAATGCGGAGCAACGCGTCCCATGAGCCGATGTCGTCCCAGGGGAATGTGCCGGTGACGACCGCGAGGCGTTTGGTGCGCTCGAGGACGGCGACATCGACGGCCACCGGCGTCACCGCGCCAAAAAACCGCGGTGCATCGCCGGCGTTCAGCGCGGACCAACCCGCCGCGAGCTCTTTGGCGTACGCGCCCGCCTCGCCGAGAAAGCGCGCGGCGCCCCACGCGAACAGGCCACTGTTCCACAAGGCCCCGCGGCGGCGCAGCAGCGCGGCGCGCGCCGGGCTCGGCTTTTCGACGAACCGCTTCACCGTGTGCGCGCCGCCGAGCGGCTCGCCCGGCACGATGTAACCGTATCCCGTCTCGTTCCGGGTGGGTTTGACGCCCACCGTCACCAACACATCTTGCTCCGCCGCGATGCTGAGCGCGTGCCCGGCGGCCGCGCGAAACGCCGTGTCGTCCCCCACCGCCCAGTCGGCGTGCAGCGACAGCATCTGACCGCCGGGGTCGTGCTTGGCGATCCAGTGCGCGGCCCACGCAAGCGCCGGTGCCGTGGACGCGGCGCGCGGCTCCGCGAAGATGTTGGCTTCGGGGACTTCGGGTACGGTCGCCGCGACGCCCTCCACGAGCGATGGACCCGTGAGAATGAGCACGTGCTCCGGTGGCACCAGGCCGCGCAGCCGGGCGACGGCCTGCGCCAGCAGTGGCCGGTCGCCGGTGAGGGGCAGGAGCTGCTTCGGGCGTTCCGGCGTCGACAGCGGCCAGAACCGCGTGCCGGAGCCGCCGGCCAGGATCGCCGCCCAGATGCTCATCGCGGGGCGTCTCCCTCTGTCTCCGGATCGGCATCGCCGAACATCATCGTGATGCGATGGCAGAGCTTGGTGGGAGAAAACGGCTTGGTCACCAGCGCCGCCCCCAGCCGGTGTACTTCACGCAGGATGCGATCCTCGCCTTCAGCGGTCAGGACGAGCACGGGCATGCGGGTCGTCTCACCCTGCTTGCGAAGGTCGCGCAGAAAGTCGAGTCCCGAGCCGTCGGGAAGATGGAGGTCGAGGAGCACGCCATCGGTCGGGGGCTGCGCGCGCAGCGCGGATCGCGCTTCGCCCAGGGTGCGCGCGACGCTCACGCGGTACCCCAGCTGCTCGAGAAACGGGCGGAGCACAAGCCCGATGTGGGGCTCGTCATCAACGACAAGCAGGTGCCGTGCCGAGATGGTCAACGGCGGCCCCCCGGGTTACAAGAGACCTGCGATGGCGGGCCGGTGACGGCGAAGGTCGAACAAGAGGGCGCCCACGTTCGTCGCAGGCTGCACCAGCACGATGAGGAGCGCTTCGGCGTTGAGCACGGCGACGATGGCGAGACCGCCGCCGAACTCGAGCACCGCGGTGGCGAAGTCGCCACGACCGCCGGCTTCCCCCAGCTCGGCCAAGTGCTTGATGGCGGAGGGGAGGAGGGCCGCCACACTCTCGGTGTCCACGCCGTTACCGGCGCGCGAATCGATCGGCAGCCCGTCGCGCCCCACCACGACCACGGCGTCGACACCGCTGGTCCGGCTCAGCGCCTCCACCACATCGCGGATAGTGGTCATACGCGCGGCCAACGTAGGTTTCAGGGAAGTCGAAGTCAAGCAGCCACTATGGGTTGACCCACTCGAACGCGTCCCTGTAAGTTCTCCAGCACTCCATGCGCACTCTTTCCTTCGTCTTTGTGGTCTTGGCGCTGGCCGCCGCTTGCGGCGACCCGCTCGGGCTTCCGCCGCCGGCGATTCCCAATCGCACCGATACGGTGTCGTTGTACGCGCTCAGCGGCACGCCCGTGACGACTCCGTCCGCGTACGTGATCTCGTTCCGGCAGGTCGTCCGGACCGATCAGAGCGCGCAGGGATTCGATTTCGCGTTCGACATCGACAGCACCGGCCGTGCGGTGCTGCTGCCCACGGGCGTTCTGCGACTCGGTCGCCAGTCCGGCATTCAGACCACGTCGAGAGCGTTCGACTCCGTTCTCGTCGCGACCGCCGGCGGATACCAGCTCGATAGCGCGGTCGCCGTCGATTCGGGTTCCGTTGCGATCGTCCATTCGCGGCCGCTCGTGTGCTCGTTCGGGATCACGTCGATCTATTACGCCAAGCTGCACGTGCTGAGGATCGACACGACCTCTGGTCCCGACGGACGCCGGATCGACTTCGAGATTCTCAACAACGTCAACTGCGGCTATCGCGGGCTCGAACCAGGCCTGCCGAAGCGCTAACTCGTGATCGACCTGAAGTTGCTGCGCGCCTCGCCCGGTCAGGTGCGGGCCGCGCTCGCCCGTCGCGGCGACCCGTCACTCACGCGCCTGCTCGACGAAATCGAAGCGCTCGATATGAAGCGGCGCACGCTCACCGCCCAGCTCGACACGCTCAAGGCCGAGCGCAACGATGCGGCGAAATCCGACGCGCTCGCGGCGAAGGCGGGCGGTCTCTCGGCGACCGTCGTGGCCGAGCGCCGCAAGCTGGGCGAGCGCATCACCAGCCTCGAGAGCGAGCAGCGGCAGATCGAGACGACGCTCGAAGCCAAGGCGCTGTTTGTCCCCAACTTGCCGCTCCCGGACGTCCCCGACGACCAGACCGTGCTGCGCACCTGGGGCACACCGGCGCCGAAAGGCGGGAAGCCGCATTGGGAAATCGCCGAAAAGCTCGGGATCCTCGATCTGCCGCGCGGCGCCAAGCTCTCCGGCTCGGGATTCCCGGTCCTGATCGGCATGGGGGCGCGCCTGGCGCGCGGGATGATCAACTTCATGCTCGATCTGCACACGCGCGAGCACGGCTACGTCGAGGTCGAGCCGCCGTTGCTCGTGCGGCGCGATGTGATGACAGGCACGGGACAACTTCCCAAGTTCGAAGACGACATGTACCGCCTCGCCACGGACGATCTGTTTCTCATCCCGACGGCGGAGGTGCCGGTCACGAACCTGCACCGCGACGAGATCCTCGACGGCGCGACCTTGCCGAGAGGCTACGTGGCGTACACGCCCTGCTTCCGCCGTGAGGCGGGGGCGGCGGGCAAGGACACGCGCGGGCTGCTGCGCGTGCATCAGTTCGACAAAGTCGAGCTGGTGCGTTTTTCCAGCGCCGCCGATTCGCCGGCGGAGCATGAGAAGCTGACCGGGCATGCGGAGGTGGTGTTGCAGAGACTTGGACTCGCCTATCGCGTGGCGGTGCTGCCGGCGAACGATTTCGGCTTCGCCGCTGCGAAGACCTGCGACCTCGAGGCGTGGGCACCTGGCGTGGGGCAATGGCTCGAGGTCTCGAGCTCGAGCACGTTCACCGACTTTCAGGCGCGGCGCGCGGGCATCCGGTTCCGGTCCAGGCCGGGTGAAAAACCCGAGTTCGTGCACACGCTGAACGCATCCGGCGTCGCGCTGCCGCGTACGATCGCGGCGTTGCTCGAGACCCACCAGCAGCCGGACGGCTCCGTCATGATCCCGCCGGCGTTGGTGCCGTATGTCGGCACTGACCGACTTGCCTAGGGGCGTGCTGCGCCGCGCGGGCCCCCCCGCGCTCATCGCCTCCGCGCTGCTGTTCGGCGTGCTCTCGGTGGGCTATGCGTGGATCGTCGCCCGCCATCTGCGCACGGACGCCCGCGAAACCAGCCGGCTGCTCGGGCAGGTGTTCGCCGGGTTAAACGATCCGCGCGAGGGCGCGGCCGCCGACGCGTTGCTCCGTCTCGCCGACGACGTGCGCCATCTGGGCATCCCGATCGCCGTCACCGATACGGCCGGCCGGATCACCGCGCTCGACAACGCGCCGTTCGGGGCCGACGCGAGCGAGGCGACGCGGCGGAACTGGATCGCGGAGCTCGATCGGATTCATCCACCGCTGATTCAGCCGGGCGTGGGGACGATTCACTACGGTGCGCTGCCGGCGGCGCGCGCCTTTACCGGTCTCGCGGTCCTCCAGGGCGCGATGTTTCTCTGCCTCGTGCTGCTCGCCGTCTGGGCGATGCGCGCGCGCGTGACGGCGGCGCGGGACCGGCTCTGGGTGGCGATGGCGCGCGAGTCCGCGCATCAGCTCGGGACACCGCTGATGAGTCTCACGGGTTGGATTGATTACCTCCGAGAGAATCCGGGTACGCCGGGCAGCGAGCTGGTCGGACATCTTGAAGCCGATGCGGAGCGGCTGCAGCGGGTCGCCAAGCGCTTCGAGCGCATCGGCCGTCCCGCGCGGCGCGAGCCGGTGGGCCTGGGCACCGTCGCCGAGCGCGTCGTCGCCTACTTCCGCCCGCGGCTGCCCACGCTCGCGCATTCGGTGACCATCACGCTCACATCGCCGGGAGCGGGCCCCATGGCGACGGGCGACCCCGTGCTCATCGAGTGGGCGCTCGAGGTGGTCGTCAAGAACGCGGTGGACGCGCTGAGCGGGCGTGGCGGCCGGATCGAGCTGGACGTCGAAACGGCTGATTCCATGGGCCGCGTGAGCGTGCGCGACGACGGACCCGGCGTTGCGCCGGAGATGCAGCGGCAGCTGTTCGAGCCGGGCATCAGCAACAAGACCGGGGGCTGGGGCATCGGGCTCGCGCTCGCGCGCCGGATCGTGGAACAGCAGCATGGCGGCCGGGTGGTCTATCAGCCGGGGGCGCAGGGCAAGGGTGCCGTGTTTGTACTGGAGTTTCCGCTGACGTGAATTCACCGGCTACAGCCTTGCCGCCACTCTCTCTCAACCCCGCCCAACGGGAGGCCGTCGAGCATGCCGCGGGGAGTGGGGCGTTGCTCGTGCTGGCGGGGGCCGGGTCGGGCAAGACGCGCGTGCTGACGGCGCGGATTGCGCATCTCATCACGCAACAACGCGTTGCCCCGCAGCGCATTTTCGCCGTGACGTTCACGAACAAGGCCGCCGCGGAGATGCGAACCCGCATCGGCCAGCTGTTGGGCGCCGACCCGCGCGGTTTGTGGATCGGCACCTTCCACTCGCTGTCGGCGCGACTGCTGCGACGCGAGGCGCCGCTGCTGGGATTCGGCCCGAATTTCTCGATCTACGATACCGACGACTCGGACGCGCTGGTCAAACGGCTGATCGAAGCGCGGCAGCTTTCGCCGAAAGCCTACCCGCCTCGCACCGTGCACGGGGTGATCTCGGGCGCAAAGAACCGGATGCTGGACCCCGCGGACCTGGCCCGGCAAGCGGATACGCCGCTGATCAAGGTGGCGGCCGATATCTACGCGGCGTTGGGTCCGGCGCTGAAGCAGGCCAACGCGATGGATTTCGATGATCTCCTGCTGCATCCGTTGACGCTGTTTCGTGATCACCCGGAGCGCCTGGCCTACTGGCAGGACCGGTTCCAGCACGTCCTGGTGGACGAGTTCCAGGACACCAACGCCGCGCAGTACCTGCTGGTCAAGCATCTCGCCCGCCAGCACGGCAATCTCTGCGTGGTCGGCGACGACGATCAGGCGATCTACGGGTGGCGGGGTGCCGACGTTCGCCACATGCTCGCGTTTCAGAACGACTTCCCGGGCACGAAGCTCGTGCGGCTCGAGCAGAACTATCGCTCCACCCAGATCATCCTCGACGCGGCCAACGCGGTCATCGCGGAAAACAAGACACGGCTGGGCAAGACGCTGTTCACCGAGAAGCAGGGCGGCGCGCTGGTCACGCTGCTGAGCACGGCGGATGAGCGCGACGAAGCCGAGTGGCTGGCCAACGAATTCTCGCGCCGCGCCACGGAAGGCGACGCGGCGTACGAGGAGATGGCGGTGCTGTACCGCACCAACGCCCAGTCGCGGCCGCTGGAAGAAGCGTTTCGCTTTCGGGGAATCCCGTATCGCCTGATCGGCGCGATCAGCTTCTACGAGCGGCGCGAAGTGAAGGATCTGCTGGGCTATCTGCGCCTGATCGCCAACCCGGCCGATGATGAAGCCTTCCTGCGCGTGGTGAATGTGCCACGCCGCGGGATCGGCGACGCGTCGTTGACCGTGTTGGCTCGCGCCGCGGCCGGCTGGCAGCGGCCCCTCTTGGACTCCGCCCGCCGCGCTTCCACGCTCGCTGACCTGCGGCCCAATGTTCGCGAGGCGCTCGCGGGCGTCGCGGCGCTCGTCGATCGCCTGCGCGAGTCGGTGGGGCAGGCGGACCCCGCAACCGCCCTGGAGACGGTTCTCGCGACGACAGGCTACGAGCAGTATCTGGCCGAAGAGGGCGCGGAGGGGATGGAGCGGCTCGAGAACGTGCGCGAGCTGGTGGCGGGCGCGGCGGCCTGGGCGGAGGTGCAGGACACCGAGAACCTCGAGGGGATCGGCAGCCCGGTGGAGCGCTATCTGACGCAGGCGGCGCTCATCACGCCCGTCGACGAGGCTCGTGATGTGGCCGGCGTCACGCTCACGACCGCCCACATGGCGAAGGGACTCGAATGGCCGATCGTCGCGCTGGCGGGTCTCGAAGATGGACTGTTCCCGCTCGGTCGCTCGACCGAGCAGCCGGGCGGCGTCGAAGAAGAGCGACGATTGTGTTACGTGGGTCTCACGCGCGCGCGCGAAAGGTTGTATCTCTCATGGGCGCGGACGCGCTACCGCAACGGTCGGCTGGAGCTCGCGGAGCCGTCGCGGTTTCTCGACGCCCTGCCGGCGCACGTTGTGGAGGAGCGCAGCACCGCGCCATCGTGGCGGCCGGCGCGGGGAATGTCTGGTGCGATGCCGCCGCGGCCTTCGCGGCCGCGTGGCGCGGCGGCGCGCCGCCTGCCGGATCTCGGATTTCCGGAAGAGCTGTCGCAGGATGCGCCGCGCTATGTCAGCGGTGAGCGCGTGCGCCACCGAAAATTCGGTGGTGGCGTGGTACGCGCCGTGTCGGGCGAAGGTCGCGACCTTCGCGTGAGTGTCGACTTCGACGATCCCGACATCGGCACGAAGCAACTGCTCGCCGCGTATGCGGGACTCGAGCGTGATTGGGAAGGAGACAGTGCATGAGTGTGTCGCGGGACGAAGTGCTGCGGATCGCGCAGCTCGCCGAGCTGGATGTGGAGGAAGACGCACTCCCGGAATTGGCCGATCAGATGACGCGGATCATCGATTATGTCGCGCAGCTCGGCGCGGTGCCGACGAATGGCAGCCTGAAAGTGTTCATGCCCGGCCCCGACGCGATCCGTTTTCGTGCAGATGAAGTGAATCCCGCACCCCTCGCCTTGGGCCCTGAAAAGTTCGCCCCGGCGTTCAAGGAGGGCTTCTTCGTCGTTCCGAAGCTCGGTCAGTTCGAGTGAGCGATGCCAAAGCGGTCGCCGACCGCCTGGCGAAGGTCAAGCGGCTCAACGCGCTGCTCACGCCGCTCAAGGATCTCCGCAAATCCCTCACCGCCCAGAGTGCGGCCGCCCGCCCGACGGGCGTGCTCTACGGCATGCCCGTCGCGGTGAAAGACAACATCTGCACCCTCGAGTTCACGACGAGCTGCGGATCGCGCATCCTCGAAGGCTACCGCTCGCCCTATGACGCGACCGCCGTGGCGAAGCTGAAAGCGGCGGGCGCGCTGATCGCGGGGAAAACCAACTGCGACGAATTCGCCATGGGGTCGTCCACCGAGCACTCGGCGTACGGACGCGTGCTCCATCCTTTCGATAAGGCGCGCGTGCCCGGCGGATCGTCCGGGGGCTCGGCGGCGCTGGTCGCCGCGGGCGCCGTCCCGGCCGCGCTCGGCTCGGAGACGGGCGGGTCCGTCCGCCAACCCGCGTCGTTTTGCGGCGTGGTGGGCATCAAACCGACCTACGGGCGCGTGTCGCGCTACGGGCTGGTGGCGTTCGGCAGTTCCCTCGACCAGATCGGGGTGTTCGGGCGCAGTGTGCACGATGCCGCGCGCGTGGTGTCGGTGATCAGTGGGCGGGATGCGCGCGACGCCACCTGCGAAGACCGCGATCCGCTGCGACTGCCCACGGTGCCGGAGTCGTTACAGGGCTTCGTGATCGGGCTGCCGCGCGAATACTTCCCCCCGGAGCTCGATCCGGCGGTGCGCCGCGCCTGCGAGCGGGCGGTACGCGTGATGAAGGAACAGGGGGCTGCCGTGCGCGAGGTATCGCTCCCGCATACGCCGTATGCGGTGCCGACCTACTACGTCATCGCGCCGGCCGAGGCCTCATCCAACCTGGCCCGCTATGATGGCGTGCGGTACGGGCCGCGCTTCAACGGATCGGCTGATCTCCGGGCCCTGTATCGCTCGACCCGGGGACAGGGTTTTGGCCCGGAAGTGCGGCGCCGGGTGCTGGTGGGGACCTATGTGCTGTCGTCGGGCTATTACGACGCGTACTACCGCCGCGCCCAGCAGATGCGCGCGCTGATCGCCCAGGATTTCCGGAACGTGTTCGATCGCGGCGTGGATCTGCTGTTTACGCCCACGACCCCGAGCCCTGCGTTCAAGGCCGGGGAGAAGCTCTACGATCCGGTTGCGATGTATCTGTCGGACATTTTCACCGTGACGGCGAATCTGGCCGGGCTGCCCGCGATGTCGCTTCCCATTGGGCGCGTGAAAGGGCTGCCGATCGGCGGCCAGTTCATCGGCCAGGCGTTCCTCGAGGACGAAATGCTCGAAGCGGCATACGCGCTCGAGCGGGTCGTGCCCGCGACGGACGAGGCCTGATGACCTGGGAAACCGTCATCGGGCTCGAGACGCACGTCCAGCTGCGCACGCGCTCGAAAATGTTCTGCGGCTGCTCCGCGGCATTCGGCGCGCCGCCGAATACCCAGGTCTGTCCCGTGTGCCTGGGATTGCCGGGTGCGCTGCCGGTGCCGAACGGGGCGGCGATTGGCCTGGCGGTGCGGGGCGCGCTCGCGCTTGGGTGCACCGTGCACCCGCGCAGCGTCTTTGCGCGCAAGAATTATTTCTATCCCGACCTGCCGAAGGGGTATCAGATCTCGCAGTTCGATCAGCCCCTCGCGACGCAGGGCGCGCTCTCGTTCCTGTCGCCCGAGCGCGGCGTCGTGACGGCGACAATCGTGCGGCTGCACATCGAGGAGGATGCCGGCAAATCGATCCACGATCGATTCGCGAAGGCGACCGCCGTCGATCTCAACCGGTCCGGCGTCCCGCTCATCGAAATCGTGGGTGGTCCCGATCTGCGCTCGCCGGCCGAAGCGCGCGCGTATCTCCAAACGCTGAAACAACTGCTCGAGTACATCGGCATCTCCGATTGCGACATGGAGAAGGGCAGCTTGCGCGTCGATGCCAACGTCTCGATCCGCCGCGCGGGAGACAGCGCGCTGAATACGCGCACCGAGGTGAAGAACATCAACGCGTTTTCCTTCGTCGAGAAGGCGTTGAGCGTCGAGCGCGACCGGCAGATCGCGCTGGTCGAGTCGGGGGGCAGCGTGACGCAGCAGACGATGCTGTACGACTCCAAAGAGAACACGGTGCGCCCGCAGCGCTCCAAGGAAGAAAGTCACGACTATCGCTACTTCCCCGAGCCCGACCTGCCGCCGCTCGTCCTGACGCCCGAATTCGTGGCCGAGCAGCAGAGCGCGCTGCCGGAGCTGCCCGCCGCGAAGCGGGACCGGTTCATGGCGAGCTACGCGCTGAGCCGCGAGCACGCCACGGTCGTGACGAGCAGCCGCGCGGTCGCGGAATACTATGAGGGCGTGGTGCGCGCCGGCGCGGAGCCGCAGGCCGCGGCCAACTGGGTGATGACGGAGGCGCTGGCCGACGCGAAGGACCACCAGGAACAGCTGCGCGTGACGCCGGACGCGCTCGCGAAGATCGTCGCCCTCGTGAAAGGCGGGACGCTCAGCAATCAGGCCGCCAAGCGCGTGTTCACCGAAGTGGCGGCGAAAGGCGGAGATCCCCGCACCATCGCCGAGTCCCTCGGCGTGATTCAAGTCGCGGACACCAACGTCGTCGCCGGCTGGGTCACCGACGTGCTCGGCGCCCATGCCTCTGAAGTGGGACGCTACAAGAACGGCGAAACGAAGTTGATGTCGTTCTTCGTGGGGCAGGTGATGCGCGCGTCGAAGGGCAAGGCCGATCCCAAGCTGGCGCAGCGCGTGCTCGAGGAGAAACTCGCCTCTTAGGTCTCCCGCCAGGGCCGCTGCGCGCGCGACTGCTTCCAGTACGCGAGCGACGGCCTGGGCAATCCGAAATGCTGCTCGGCGGTTTCTTCCACGCGCTCGGGCTCGTGCCGTCCGCCTTCACGCAGCGCCTGCCGCCGCATGCGCTTCGCCATCCCCAGCGCCTTTTCCCCCGCCGGATCGAGCCGTCGTGCCGCGGCGTCACTCGCGTTCGCGCCGAGCGTTTCCATCACATACTCGAACGCCACCGCCATGTGCTTTTCGATGTCGGAGTCGGCGAGATCCCAGCGGCTGGTGCCCGCGATCACCTGGAACACCCATTGCCAGCTCTGGCTCTCGGTCAAGTGCACCATCCCGCGGAACAGCCGGCGATTGGTGCGCACGCTGAACAGCGTGGGCGAGAGGATCTCGTCGAGATGGGAATCGCTCGCGGCGTGATCCTTCATGATCACATCCCGGGCTTCCCGCGCGTAGGCATCGCCGAGATGCGTCTCGAACCGGCTCTCCCAGTACGAGTGGCCGAGCGCGACGGTGCTGGACGTGAGGACCAGCTGGCGCGGCACGAAGAAGTTGTGCGCGATCGTGTCCGCCGCGAGGTGGGAGAGATAGCCGAGCCCAAACGCGCGCAGCGGATCACTCGGCGCCAGGTCGAAGATTTCCTGTCCCACGTGCCAGGCGTGGCAGTGACGGCCGACCGGCGCGTACTTCTTCGCCATGGACGTGTCGGCGGCGATGTTGCCGTAGAGGAAATCGTAGGGGAAGGCGCGCAGCAGATCGGCGACGATGGTGGGAAGCTGGTGCAGATTTGCGAGCACCGACTCGCCGAGGAAAATGTGGGTCCCGGGAGTCCAGGCATGCGCGACGCCGGGAAACAGCACCACCCCGGCGAGCGCGAGCAGGGCGGCGGCGCCCAGTCGTTTCACCGTCGCTTTTTGCCCTTCAAGAGCTTGCGGCCCCAGCGCCAGACCGACAGCCCGCGGCGCACGTCGCGCATCGTCGCGGCGGCGTCCAGGGCCGTCTCCTCCAGCTCGGCCTGCATCACCTCGGCCAGCGAGTCCAGGTCGGTGAGCCGTTCCTCGGCGGCATCCGCCGCCCGGATGATGCGGTTGCGCACGTCCCGGGATGTGCCGACCAGCGCGTCCGCTTCGCTCTTGATCGAGGTAATGAGCTGCCGCACGTCGGTGATCGCGGGACCGGCGAGGTTCTTGATGGCCTTCACCGCCGCGCGCACGCCCAGCGCCGCGGCGATGACGGCGACCATTGCGACGAGGGCGGCGAGCGCAATGATCGCGAGACTCAGCGCCGATACGACGCCGACCCAGGTTGGAAGCATCACGTAACCTCGACGTGCCGCGGCGCGGCTGTCAACGG
>Ga0137435_1000182_pt1 | contig 22454 bp, 29 predicted proteins | sample EasRivERMGT100_2_FD_104904 | JGI IMG/M metagenome (GOLD analysis project Ga0137435, IMG submission 104904) | Soil microbial communities from meander-bound floodplain in the East River, Colorado, USA - East River MetaG ERMGT100_2 | ecosystem: Environmental > Terrestrial > Soil > Floodplain ... | reverse complement strand
GTGGGACGGCGGTGGTCGCCGGCCATGTGCGCTCGTACGACTGCAGCGCCCACTCGTCATCGCGTCCGAGCGGATATGTGCGGTTGTTGATGCCGCGAAAGGCCACACGCCGCAGCGTCAGAATCTGGCGATCCAAGATCACGCGGCCATTGACGGGTGGGGTGACCGGCACCGACATGCGCGTCACGACCATCCCTGATTCGAACAGGAAGCGGTCTCGCGCTTGCTGCAGCGCCCGGATCACATCCGAGAGGGTAAATTGAATGGTCCCACTCCACGCGGTGGGCGTTGGCGGTTCCATCAAGGCGTATTGCAAATCGGCGATGAGATACGCGTCGGTGACTGTGTACGCGCGCAGGGTGGGGATTTCGCGGGGCAGATCGTAAAACGGCTGACCAATGCGGCAGTTAAACGTCCCTTGAGCCTTGTACATGGCCGTGAGCGCGTTCCATGTCCGCAGGGCTTCGCGGATATATCGGGTGAGTTCCGCGGCCGTCCAATGGACATTGGTCGGATCCTCCAGCCGCGACGACAACATGATGAGGCCATCGGACAACGCCGCCGAGCAATTCGTGTTCGGGGGACAGGGAGGACAGACCGTATCGATGGGGTCGTCCACCGGTGGCTCGTCATCATCCGGATCCTCGGGCGGTTCAATCGGTGGGTCATTCGGGTCGGGCGTGTCCTCCGGGTCTGCGTCCCACAGCGGCGTAATCGGAGTATCCGGATCGACCGGAACAAATTCCCCGTTGCAGGACCAGCCATTGTTGCAGGCCACGGTGTCGCCGGGGAAGACAAAGACATCGTAGACCACGCCGTTGGCGTTCAGGGCTGAGCCCACGAAAATAGAGTCGATGCCACCCCCGGTAATGCCCGTCGCGGCATTGGGCGTATTGGGCCATTGGGTGGACGTGGTACCGGTGTGAGACGGGTCGCGCTGGATAGCCGCGACGTTGTTGTGCGGGACGACCACGGCCCACATGGGACGGCGGCCCGAGGCCGGGGTCAGGGCCAGCGTACGGGACGCGTTCCCGTCCCCGGTGTAGGTTATCATCTGGACGGCGCGGGAGACGCCCACGTCTCCGGAGCCGTCGTCCCGGCGGAAGGCGATATAGGGGATCTGGCCCGTCGCCAACGCGGACAACAAATTCGTCTTGGCGGTCAACGTCCCGGTGTCGATCGACAAGGCGGTGACGACTTCGGAGCCATCAAGACGGGTCACGGCCGTCGCGGCGGATCCCGGCCCCTTGTAAAAGAGCCGGGTCGTGGTGGTGGCGGAATTTTGCTCCTGACAGAGAAAGACCCCGATGGGCAGGAACCGATCATCATCCAAGGTGCTTTGGGCATCGAGGATCCCAGCCGCTTCCCAGAGCGCGGAGGCGTCACAGAATCGCATCCCCGGATCGGAGAAGGCCATGTACTGGTAGGTGACGCCCACGGCGTTGACGTTGATGTTGGTCCCGGCGATGCGGACCACGGTGCGCTGTTCCTGCTGGTCTTCGGCCACGGCCCCGACGAACGTGGGATCGATCTCGACAATAGGAAGGGTATCCGGGGCGTACTGTTCCTGCCCAACCATATGGGGCGCGTTCATGGAGGGCCACCACGTGATGGGGCCAGAACCGCCGGTCAGGGGCCGGATATAGAGGAAATGGACCGGGCACCGAAAAAATAAATCGATAAAAGTGCCCGTGCCGACATAGATGCCGGCATGGTCCACGACCGGGGAGACCGGGGGTGGGCCTTTGCGCGCCCATGGCGTACGTGGGTACGGCGCGTTGTGGATCCCAATCGTCTCCGCCATGACCGGCAGGGTGCCCGTGACCGGGTCATTAGGATCGGTCGGCGCACGGAATAAAGCCGGGTCCACGGCGACCGAGGACTGCCACGCGGGGGTGTTGAGCACTCCGGCGCTGATCAGGATGTCATTGCCCTGACCGTCCTCGTACATAATGAAATCGACTTTACGTTCCTGACACTGTGCGCCGGTGTTTTTGAACAGCAGCCCGGCCCCGCGATCCCGCAGCGCCCACGCGACACGCCGGGTAATTTCGAAGGCTCCACAGTCGCCCACCAGAGAAAGCCCGGCGGCGATGCAATTGGCTTTGATCTGGGCGACGAGATCGATGCCAGGGGTCGGGTCGGCCGGTTCGGGAAGGGGATCGCCCGGCTGGGCGACCACATCCTCGCGACCAAACGTCCCCACGAGTTCGGCGGTGGCGTACAACCCTTGCGTGGCGGCGGCGGAGGCCGACAGCCCTTTGGTGAACAGGATCTCTAATCCGGCCAGGGGCGTGACGGGACTGAGAAGCCCCACTGGAGCATAAAAGACGTGCGACCATGTGGCCAAGACCGCATTCTGAAGAACGGTGGCCATGACTTCGGCCCCGGCTGGGAGCTTGTAGCCCAGTTGCCCATCGGGGAGCGCCGCGCGGCGTCCGTAGATGCCGACGTTGATGGCGACGTAGCCCATGGCTCCAGGCGCCTGATCGACGGCGCGGTCGGCGTCGGTGGCCAAGACGAGGCGGTCCCCGGATGTCGAGGACGTGAGCAGGACCGGGCTGGAATTGCCCATCGGACGCTGGGCCGCCAGTCGCCAGTCACCCACCCAGGTGCCAGGGGTGGTGCCAAGGCCCGAGGGCGTGATGAGTGCGACATGGGATCCGTTATTCCAGTCGATGCCGCCCGTGGCAGGAATAGCCCCGGCCGTGTCAAACCCCGCGATCTCAATGCCAATCCAGTCGTCATAATCGATAGAGAAGGACGTACCGGCGTTGGCCCCGCCGACTTCTCCCGTCGAAATGTTCTGGGCCTGAATGATGCCGCCTTCGGCCCCGTAATCCGCGTAGGTGCTGGAAAAGACCAGGACACCATTGATGTACATCCAGAACGCCGGGGGCGGAGGAATCATCCCAGCGGCCCCGACCGGGGCATACTGGTACACGAGATCCAGCTTCTGCCAGATATCGAGAGGGATCGCGGGCGTGGACGCGTGCGGGAAGATCGTCCCGATATTGTCGATGTTGTTAATGGCGATCTGCCCGGCCGGGTTCATGTCGAGCGCGATGCCTGCCGCGTTGGAGGTTGCTCCATGGCAGCGCCAGATCCGCCCGGTGCCGGTCTTCGGGTAGCGGCGGATCCGGAAATACAACCGTTCCCAGAGTTTTCGTGTGGCCGCTGCGCCGTTCTCAGTCGGGGCGTGGGCTTTGGTATTGCTGGTGTTGCGCAGCGCAAGGCCGTAGCCCGCGACGTGACGTGACGCCGTGCGGCCATGATGCGCCCCAGCCGTACCGGAGCCACCTTCCCCCTCAAAGGGCAGTTCAAAGCCGTCTGCCCAGCGCCGCGTGCCGATGGGGGTGACCGGGGGGCCAACCCCGGTGACCGGGTCGATATCGAGTTTGGGGACGTACGCAAATTCGCCCCGCCACCAGTAGCGGACGCGGTGCCCGAACAGGAAACAGACGCCAAACCAGCCACCCGAGCAGCGATCGAAGGTGTCCTGGTTGCGGGGGAAATTGGATCCGTCTCCGGTAAACCAATCGGAGACGATGACATCCGTGGACAGCCCCGTGGGAGCTGTAGGTACCTCAAGCGGGACGCCGTATATAAATCCGGCCGTGGTAGGCGACAGAATGATCTGTCCGACCATGCCTCCGGCATGGACCTGTGACTGGAGGAGATCCACCAGATCCTTGTCGGAGAGGGTAATTGTGTACTTCAGGTACCGGACATCAGCCATAGTGTCGTCTACTCGCTGGGGTTACGCGCGAGTGTTATTTCCTGGTCGAATCGCGCTTCATCGCCGACTGTCCGCGGGTGCCCACGACGGGCGTACCCGATTGGCCCTTCGACGGCGTACCCTTCACCGAGGGCTCGCGCGTACCGTCGAAGAATTTCAGCGGGATGCCGCCCCCGCCGGTGTCGTGCGGCTTGTCGAAGGGAGCCTTGTTGCGATCGTAGATGCCCCCACCCACGCCATGGGTAGACAGTTTCTGCTGAGGCATCTGGGAATTCACGGTGCGCTTGGCCATGATGTCAATCCTTTGTAATGGCGCCCAGTATCGTCGTGGCGCTGACGTCGGCGTTGTACCAGTCGAGTTTTTTCTGTAGTCGCGCGTTGTGCATCGGTGTGTCGATTTCGTGACTGACGTCCTCGGTCGCGTTTTCCATGGTGTCGGCTTCGCGGATCAATTCCGCGTGCTGGACGAGCGTACGTTTGACGATGATGGTGAATTTCATGGATCACCATGTTATGGGATGACTCTGCATGTACTTCGCGTCGATTGGTCCCGCGTACCCATCCAGCCGGCGGCCAAACCCCACCCGCCCGCGCGCGTACACACTCGACAGCGCCATTTCATCATCGGCCTTTTTCGCCAGCCGAAGCGCGTCCTGGTACGCCTTGGTGCCATGCAGAATCAGCGTCGGCCAATTCGCATGTTTGAAGCTGGGGAAATTGTTGATGTTGGCCTGTGCGTGCGCGTAGCCGTAGAACGCCAGCGCCCCGGTAGTCAGGGCGTCACTGCCTACGACATCAGGAATCTCGTCATTCATGTTGCCGATGACGACTAATTCACCCTTGCGCCGGTACCGCACGTAAAACGTCTGGCCCTGAGTGGACCCCGGCCACAGCTCGTAAATCGCGGCGTTGGCGGCTCCTTGAACCGTGGGGGTTCGGCCCACCGTTTTGTACAGCCCCAACAAATAGGCGAGCCCCAGGGACTGACGTTGCGGATCGCGCCCATCAAAGTACGCCGAGCTGTACGAGAGTTTGTCTCGGCTGATCGTGTACCCGGTCACCATGTCCACCAGCGAAATCCATGACCGGAAGTCTGAACTTGGTGGCGTGATGTACACGCGGTAGACCAGGATCGATGAGAGCGGATTGGTGGCCTCTTGCACAGCCCGATCGAGCGTGAGGATAATCGCCGCCGGCACGGTCGCATCGACCGCCAAAATATTGTATATCTGGCTGGTCGTGGCCGTGCCCATGAATCGAATCTGCAGGGACGTGAGTCCAGGGGGGGTCGTCACCGCCAGCAAGGCCGCTGAAGCGACCGCATCGCACGTGATGGTCAGCGCCCCACGTACGATACTCGCGCTGCCTGCGGTGATTCCCACCGGGCAGATCATGGTCGCGTCCTGAATTAAATACGACCAATTCTTTTCGCGGTTGATCTTTTCGGTGAAGATCCGCCGGATGAAACTGGCGGCCAGCACCGGGGAGAGTCCCGGTAACCGGCCGGCCAATTCCGCTGCGCAATCTGCGAAGGTGGGCATGATGGAGTGCCAAGCCTCCCACTCACCGGAGGGATCGACACTCCAGCGAGAAAATTACTTCGGTCCAACCGCGAGCAGGCGAACAATCTCCAAATGGAGATCCACGCCCGGCGCGACTTCCACTCCGGTGCCGGTGACAAACCACTGCAGGCGAACGGTCGGGGTCGGGGCACCACCGGGGGAGCCCGGACCACCACTCGCATGGCCAGCCGTGATCGCCACTTTGACGAAGAATGTGCCCGAGTCGCTGTACCCGCCCTGTTGCGCGGTCACGAAGTCCGCGAATTTCATCCCCGCTTCAGGACGAACATTGACGACGTCACCGCCTGCAATCGGGGTGACGGTCATCGCCGCGTAGACCACAGGGCCGGCGTGCGGAAACACGCTGGCCTTGTTGGAGCCCCACGCGGTCGGATACCCTGCCAATGGTCTCATGCCGCAATCCCCCTAGAACCGGTAGTGAACCATCACACCGGGCGTGTTGATTGTGGTGGCTTGCGTCGTGTTACAGAGAAACGTCATGGTGATGTAGTACAGGGTGCGATCCGTGTCCAAGCGGAACGGTGTCGCGGGCGTGTACTTCTGGGTGAAAAAGGATCCGACCGTCGTCACGCCTGCGTTGAAGGCTGCCCCAGATGGGTTGACTACCAAGGTACCGGCGTCCGCACGCACCACCGCCGCCGCCGAGGGCGTTTCTGCGGCGCCGGCTGCCGGCATCGCCACCTTGCCGAATACTTCGGTGCCATTCATGGTCCCAGAGGCCAGCACGTACACCTGGGTCGCGTTGACGCCCCCCGCCTGTTGGATCCCATAGAAGAAATCCGCGTCCACGAGACTCACACCACGATTGGTCCCGCCGACGATCGAGGGAGGATTGATCAAACAGCGAATCGAATTGACGGAAATGACCGCGGCGTTGGTGGTGGACACCTGGAGCATCGGGACGCCCGCGAGGAGCGCCGTATAGCCCAAGGTCGTCACACCCGTCGCCGCGCCGTAGGTCGGAGCGGTCAGGGTGCCGGTGGCGACGGAGTAATAACAATTGGCCGCCGGGATCCAGTACGCGTTGAGATTGGTGGTGCTCAGGCCCTGCGCAGACACGGGCACGCCCGCGAAGTGGAGGACGCGCGGAAGCTGTTGCGCAATCGCGCCCCACGAGCGCGCCTCTTGCGGATCGCGCGCGATCGGGGCAAGGATGGCCGAGGCCCAGAAACACACCAGCAGGATTCCAGCAATCGCCATCGATCGAATTCGTGTACGGCGCATGGTCATCTTCTCCAATTCACTCAGGGCTGTGCGCGAGCACTACCAGCCGCTGTTCATCATGTTGACGCGGACCAGGGTCAACCCGCCGTTGACCGGCAGCTGCACGGCCGCTCCCAGATACCGGTTCATCAGGATGCTGAAATCGCTGAACAGCAGGGGGGCGCCCGAGTCGAGGGTATCGGCAAAGCCGTTGTCCACGCCCGCGCCCACGCCGGCCGCGAAGACCGAGACGCCGACGCCAGCCGGCGCGTTGGACAGGGCCGCACGGAATTTCACGAACACGTCGCCCACGTCCTGAATGACGCCGTAATTGCCGGGCGTCCAGCCGGGGTTGAGGACGATGCCTGCACGCAGCTGCGCACCAGGGACCGAGCCGGTTTCCGCGGTGGTCACCTGAAACAGGTTGTCCGCGACGGAAATGTCGTTGAAGACGATCTGGCCCCGAACCACGACGGACGCGGCGGCGGCCAGCCGCACGTAGCGGAAATGGCCTCCGTTGACGACGCCAATGGCGCTGTCGTAGATGACCTGAGCCTCGTCCATCCACCAGCCCTGTCCGAGCTGCCCGGACAACTTGGAGGATCCGCCCGCGCCCGTCCCGGCTCCACCGCCGCCAATGACCGAGTCATTGACTTTGTTGATGGAACCCGAGGCCAACCGAACGATGCTGCTATTGAACATGATGTGTTTACTCCGGCACACGCACTAATTGTGGCGTAGATGCTACCACGGTTTCGGTTGCTTCGGACAAAGTAGCAAGAGCCCCAGTCAAATAATCCCAGCGCCCTTCGCATTCCCGAATTTGGCGAACGAGCGCAAAGCGCCCGGTGGCCACGCTTCGCGGTTGATCGGTACCACAGGCATCAGGCCCAACGACACACAAAGACTTGCCATCCAAAATGACAGCAGGCACAATCCAGAAGCGGCCCTGATCAATGCCCACCAATACAACAAAATCACACTCAGCGCTGAATTGCCGTACACCACGTTTGCGAATTGTATGGTTCCCGCTGACGACTGGACCGTGTGTGAATTTGAACCAGTACGCCCCCTGCGGGTACACCCGATGATGATGCCGCAGGTATGTCGATTTGACTTGCACCCGCACGGACGGCAACGCGATCAGGTCTACTCCCCGATCATCACAGCATGGCATCGCAACACGGACGCCGCGGAACATTAACTCAGCAGCAACACGGTAAACGGCCGCTTGCCCTTGAAGCACTGAGTTACTGGCTGGATGACGTGGCATAAATCCTTTAGAATCAGCGGTTTAGTTCAACCGCCGATCCCGTAGAACTGTTTCTGGGTGCGCGGCGAAATGTTTTCGACGTTCGCCATGGCCTTGACTTGGCCGACGACCTTGGTGTTGTCCTGCGCGGGGACGAAGCCTGAGAAGCCGAAGCCGAATTCCTCGTTGTCGGTCACCCGGAACAGGAAATCGAAAGTGTTGAACATGGCCACGACTTCGCCGACCGTGACGACGGTGCCGGCGACTGGGAGATTCGACGTCGCCGCCGCAGTGCCGCCGTTGGCGGTGGTGCCGGGCGAGACGAAGGTGCCGGTACGCCAGCTGCCCAGGACCGGGTCAACCTGCCCGTACTTCAGGGACGGAAAATAATCGTCCTTCAGCACCATGGCGTTGTTGAAGCGGAAGCCCATGACGCCCCAGACCGGATCGCGCTCCTGCTGGAATCGCTGCTGGACGACCAGCTTTTCCTTGACGTACGCGATGGCCGCCTTGTTGGCGCACATCAGGTTCGGTTCCTTTTTGCCGATCGTGGCGTCCTGGTAGCCTTCCTCGTACACCGAATAGTCGGCCACGCCGGGGTTGCCCAGCGCGTCACCGCAGTACACGGGGATGGAATTCAGGACCGAACCGATGGCGCCGTTGCGCAGCTGGAGGCCGTAGCTGGTGTAGATGTTGCCGTCCCAGCTCGGGGTAATGCCGTCGTTGATGATTTCCGACCAGCCGTTGACCGCGAGGGACCGGACGCCCTGACCGGACTGGGCCAGCGCCACCGCGTAGATGGCGTTGATCGTGTCCATGCCGTTCTGCATGTCGGCGTCGAGGAGACTGGCCACGGCCAATTCACCCTTTTGCTCGACCTGAATTTCTTCCTTGTATTCAGGAATGGACACGTAGGCGTACCGCGTGTCGAATTGCAGCGCCGCGATGGTCGTGCGCTTGATGGTGTTGAAGCCGGCGCCCGGCGCGTAGAAGCCGCCGATCAGCGGGGCGTACCGGAACGGCGCCTGCATGAATGATCCACCGGTGAAGGGGACCAGACAATGGTCACGGAAGTACGCGAGCAGTGGCGCGGCAAGGAAAAATTCATCCTCAATCGTCTTGGGATAAATTTCGAATAACGTGACCGCATTCAGTTCAGCAACATTCGGGTCCATCGTATTGTCCTTCCGCGCGTCATTTCGTCAGGGGCTGCCTGCGAAGGCTAACGCGCGCCTCCGGGTTGTGGGGTACCTGCAGGACGATAGCGATGAGTCGCAATCGCCGCTGCCGCTCCGCTGATGCGATCGTTGTGTGCCGACTGGGACGGCCGCGGCGTTTTCGGCGCCTGCGCGTCACCGGGCCGCTTGAACACCGGCGCGTGATGGCCGATGGGCGTGGCCCCCGGCAAGGCCGCTTCGGTGCGAACCTGCTGGCGGCCTTCCTCGCGCGCGGCGTTCAACCGCGCGTCCATATCGGATGTGGCCTTGGCCGCACGCTTGGTGGCAATGTCGTGTTTTTCTTCCCAGATGGATCGCGCGTCCACCGGCTTGACCAGCGTGCCGTCCGCGCGCCGGTTGTGTTTGTCCCCCGCGCGGGTGCGAATTTCCGCCGCGATGGTGCGCGCGTCCAGCCGTTCGCCGGTCAGGTCGAAATGTTCCTGCGCGATCGACTGGAGTTCAGCCGGGAAGGTGACGAAGTAATCGGCGAATTGTCCGAGTTGGCGATTGACTTCGTCGGTCTTGACGTAGCCGCTGAGATCCACGGCCTGCGCGTCGGTGCGCTGGGGTGGGGCTTGCACTGGGACGATCGTCGCCGGATCGATGCCCGCCTGCACGGCCAACGTGTTGAGGCGCGAGGATAACCGCGCAACTTCCGCCTGGGAGTTTTCCAGATCCGTCCGCATCTTGGCGGTGATGGGCTCGCCGGCCGCCCGCATTTCCGCGACTTCCAGGAGTTCGTTGTTCACGCGCTGGTTGGCGGCGTCGAGGGCCGTCTGCTGGGTCCGCACGTCGTTCATGACACGCGAATAATCCGACTGTCGCAACGTGGCCTTTTCGATGTTGGCTGCGGTCGGTTCGATGATTGGCAGCACCGTGTCGATTTTGTCCGCCGCCACCCCAATTTCAGTGAGCCACGCTCGAAGATCAATCGCCATGATTCATGCTTCCTTTCACCCTTCCTTGCGCGCACGGAAACATCGTTGGCAGGGTGTCTTCACACACCAACGGGGCTACACGGGCTGACAAGGGTCCGGGGAAATGAGATGCGACCGCCCTTCCCACGGGGGCTACCCGAGGGGTCCGGGGGCGAATCACGAGGGATCGGACACGTTGCGACATTTTATTTTGGGACCGCCATGATCAGAATTGCGAGAGCAAGCAGCACAATGGCCACCCAACCGGGAGCCTTTGGCGGGGTCAATGCGCTGAGCCACGCGGTCACGAGCGCGAGGACTGCGAGGAGCGCGACAAGCCCGATGCTGATACTCCCGGTCATTGAGCCCCCATGGGAACCGCTTCACTTGACGCGGTCTGTTGCGGCGCCGCTTTGACGGCTTCCTGCACGGCGCGTTTGACCAAGGTGTGCATCTGGGTGGCGATCGGCGCGAGCGACGGCAGCTGCCCGAAGACTTGATCGATTTGGCCGTCGAAATCGCGCATTTGCTGCATGATCGTCAGGAGCATCTGACGCTGCTGATCCATCCCGCCGCCCGGCGCATCCGGGCTGCCGGCCGGTGCGGTCGGCGTGCCCTGGGCGAAGGCGTCCATCGCGCCGGGGACTGTTGCGGCTTGGCCGCCGATGGGGGGCATGTGCTTAGAAAGCGGGCTGATGCGCGAGCATCACCGGCCGAAGGGCCGATTCATGGTCGTTCGCACTTTGCCGCTGCCGGTTTTCTTGCCGCCCTTGCCGGGTTTCGCCATGTAACACCCTCCAACCGAATAACGGTAATGGCGATCAGCGTAGGGGGGAATTGGCGAAGCTGTCGAGGAAAATCAGTGGGATTTTGCGCGAGATTGCACGGTGTCCGCGGGCACGGGCGTGGATTTCTCCGGAATGGTAATGCCTAATTCCATGTCCCGCAACCGTTTACACTCGTCAAGTGGGATGCGCCAGCCGCCGTACTTGCCCACGTCGTAGCGGACGCGGTTCCGGCTGATGCGGTGGTACACGGCTCGACGGCAAATCCCGAGGATTTCCGCCAATTCGCTGGGCGCCAGATGCGTGCGCAGGGTGCGATCGAGATCGATCATGACGTGGTCATAGTCGAGCGTTCACCGCCGTCTTTACTGACCAATTTGGGCGGCGCGTTGAACGAAGACGGTCGGCCGGGACGCTTGGGGCCTGCCGGACCAGCGGGACCACCCCCACCGCCCTCGCCCCCCGGTGCGGGAGGCCCGCCCGTGCCCGGTGCCCCGAGCCCACCGGTTTTCGCCGCGGTCTCGGCGGCGGACATGGCCATTTCTTCCTGGAGATTCGCCTGGATCTCGGCCTGGATGTGTTGCTGGGCGATCCACCGCTCCATGACGTTGTGGGTTTCTTCGGGTTCGGGCCCGAAATTCGAAATCTGGGCGATCTTGGCGAACGTCCACCAATCGAGTGGGAAGCCCAATTTCAATAACTGCGCGTAAAACAGCTTGGTGGTCATCCGGTTGATTTCCGAAATGCCGGATTGCGTCACGCTGTAGGTGAATTCCGACAACAATTGCCGTGCGCGGTTCTGGCGCTGGGCAATCGGCTCGCCCTCGATCGTGTTGACCAGTTGATCGGGCGTGTACAGCCAATCTTCGGGTTGCCCGGTGGCGTCGGACGCCTGCAAAATCCGCTGGTAGGTGTAGAATTGGAAATAATAGGCTTTGCGCATTTCACCGAGCTGGCGAAGCGGGCCGACAATGGCGCGGACCATGTCCTGCGTCAGCGGGCCGGCCATTTCCAATAACTTTTCGATGGAATCGCCAGAGGGTAATTGCTTGGCCTTGGCGATGGCGGTGAGATCGCGCACACCCGTTAAATATTCCGCGCGGTCATCCAGATACCGCAGATGTTCAGGGATCCACGAGCCGACGTCGTACTGACCAGGGGGCACCGGGAATTCCAGCACCTTGCCGCCGTCCAGGTTCGCCGCCGCGCGCACGCCCGCCTTACGTGGATTGAACGCCTCCGCGAATGATTGGCTGACCATCTGGTCGTTGTACAGGACGGGGGGATCCAGCCGCACCGCGATCGAATCTTCCATCCCGCGGAAGATGTTATTCATGGAATCGTCTAAGGAGCCGATCATGCCTACGCAGGAGCGGCCGAGGGCTTCCCAGGGCCAGTCGTTGAACCGGAAGCGCGCGAGCGGGACCATGCCGTGCCACCACGGTGAGCTGCCATCGTAGGCGATAATGTCGGTCGAGCGCGCGAAGATGACGAGGCGCCGCAAGGGAAACAATGCGCAGTCAGATGGTTCGGCGGGACGGGTGAAATTCTGGCCGGTCGCCGGGTTCATGATCCCCATGTTGATCGGATCGCCCAGTGACGGGACTTGGTACGACCAATTCGTCCCCATGGCGCCCATCTGACGATTAATACCGATATCGTTGACGGCATCGTCCATGATGTACGCGTGGAAAATGTCACACGTAGGGAATGACGCTTCGGCGACGTCGCCGGGGCGCGTGCCGCGGACGCGCAACGCGGGTGAGAGAAATTCCTGCACCTTGCGCAGACCCTTGGAAATCCAGCCGGGGGCGGAGCGGTCAGGCTGCAGCGCCGCCGCGAAGGCGGGATTGGTCTGAGCGTAGACGCGCTTGGCGAAGGTGATCGGGAGTTCGTGTTTGATCAGCACGATGTACGCGCGCTGGATATCGTTGTCAGAAGGCAATTGGACAAAGGTCACGCGGTCTGGCGCGTAGGCCGTCAGGCGGATATCGCCTTTGTACATGCCGTGGTAATGTTTGTCCCACTCGCAGCCCAGATAACCGGTCCCGAGCGCGATGCCGTACTGCAGGCCCGCGCGTTGCGTCAAATACACGTCTTCCTGGTTATTCCAGTGGCGATCGAGCTTGGTCAGCGCGCCGGCTTGGTTGTAGAGTTTTTTGTCGCTACTGGGTTTGAATTCACCGTCGTGCGCGAAGGATCCTAGGGACGCGACTAATTCACGCGCCACTCGTTCGGTTTTGTTGTAGGTGGCGTTGGACTGCCCGGATAACTCGGCTTGGGGAATGGACGCGGACAGGCGCTCGATAATGCTCATCCACTCGCTGGACGGCCGCTGGGTCGCCAGCCATGCCTCCCCCTGCTGGGTGGCCTCGCGCATGTATCCCGCGATCTGGTCGTTAGTGGAACCGAACCGGGGAATTTGATATTGCGACATGCGCGAGTCCTCCCAACTGAGAAACGCTTACGACTTGGCGTCGGTGGACAACCCGGTGCCTTCCGCGGGCGGCGCCGGAACAGCCGGCGTGCCAGCCGGGATGGCCGCGGCCAGCCGCTCGCGCTGGGCCTTCTGGGCGGCGATGGTCGCGTCCACGAGATCGAGGACTTCCTGGGGCACGCCCTGGTTTTCGAGCTGCTGACGAAGTTCCTCGTTGGACGCGATCAGCCCGTCGATCGCAATCTTGGCGGCTTCCACGATGTTGGTTTCGGCCGCCACGTCGTCGCTGAGGGTCTGGAGCTTGACTTTGAGATCATCGAGTCGGGTCATTTCGGCTTCCTCCTGGTGTTTCAGACCAGCTAACAGCGTGATGATGGAATCGAGTTTCTGGCGCACGCTATCGTCAGAATCGACATGGAAATAGTGGTGGTGCTCGACACGAATGGTCATGGATCACCTGTAGGGCTGGGCGCGAGCCCTAATCCCTGAAGCGTTTGCCGCGACGGTCGCGTGACTCATCCCGGTTGCCGCGGTCGTTCGAATAGACGTCAACGTGCAGGCCGGGATTCCGCACGACGCGCACGGGTTTGGCGTTGTTCCGGTTGATCACGGCCCGCGCGAGATCACGTCCCTCGCGCGACATGGACTGCATCCTAGCGCGAAGTTCGCTGCGGCGCAAGGTCTCTCCGTGCTCGCGGCGCGCGGCCTGATGCTCAGCTAAGCGGGCCATTTGACTGGTTTCGTGGGTGTTCAGGCGCTTTTCGAGGCGCCGGACTTCCGCGTGGCCTCGCGCTTCAATCCGTTCGTAGCCCATGCGCTCGTACTTGCCGGCCGAGATCCCGCCGGTGTCACCGGGGAAGCGGAATGAGCCGTCTGGCGCGCGATAGACCACCACGGCGTCAGGGGTGGCGCGGCGGTTGACGGGTGGGAGTAATTCGCGGATCGTGGGTTCTCCACACGTGGGACACGGCGGTGTCGTGGGGTACAGCGTCAGTGGAATAAAATGTTCGAATTGCCGACCACAGGACTGGCACGCGAGATCGTACAAGGGCATTACCGGAGCACCTTAGCTAATTGGGGATTTTTATACGACCCTAATCGGTACCGTCCGCCTGACCGTCCGACCTGACCAAGAATCGTGGGCCTTCGCTCCAGTGGAATCCCAGATCGGTGGGTGACGTCGCTGCGAGCCTGGAGCGGGACCGGGTAACTGGCGTAAATTTCAACGTGGTTGTTCGTGGACTGTCCCACGGCGTCTGGCAGGTACTGCGGCACATTGCGGCGAAACTTGCTGCCGGTGTTGCTGACCATGCCGGGCCGGTCATCCACGGTGAGGGATTCGAGCGGGAAGCCAAAGGACATAACGCGGTCATCGTGGCAACCGTAGGCGGCACGGGCCGACGCCAATTCGGGATCTCGTTCCAAGGTCTCCAATTCCCCCACCAGCCACGGGGAATTGATATCCACCGAATCCTCGTCCACCGCCGTAAGGAGCGTGTCCATAAGACGCGCGCGGTACCAGACATTAGTGAAAATCCCTTCCTTGTGGACTTGATCGTTGGTCAGGCGCTTGCGGTTGTCGAGACGTTTCCACGGGTGGAAATTGACCCAGCCGCGTTTTTTCAGCTCGTCCTGCGCTTTTTCGCCATTGCCCTTGCATTCGATGCACACGCGGCATTGGGTACGCTTTTTGGCGCGGAAGTTGTACACGCTGTAGAACGTGGCGATGGCTAAAAGCTGTTCCCAAATCTGGTTGGCCTTGATGTACGGCGAGGCGAATTCAGCGACCTGCGCGTGCGCGCGCTGGCTGTCGCCCTTGCGGAAAACTTCGATGACACACCAGTCCTGCCCGATCCCATCGCTGGTGTCCAAGCCCACGCCGTAGGTCTCCCCCGGCTTCGGCCATTCCCAGATGAACAATTTCCATGTGGGATCATAGGCGGTGTAGCCTTGGAATTCCACCGGGACGAATTGATAGGTTTCGTTGATCGTGCGCGAGATATCCGCCGGACGGATGGGAATAATCGGCTGCGAGAGATCCCAATGTGATCGCGGGACCACCAATGTCTGGTGAATGGTGGATCCGACCACTGTGTACACGCCCAGCGGGTGATTGGCCAGCGCCCGCTCACGCAGATCCAAAATGACGTCCTGGTCCACCACCGAGATCAACGTGTTCTGGAACGCTTCCTGATCATCGGCCGGCATTTCACCCAAGAACTTATTCACGGCCTTTTTCTTGACGGCTAATTCACGTTCGATCTCGTAATACCACATTTGCTCGCGGGGCATCTGCCAGTTGGACTGGCCCTTGGCCACGTGTTTCATCCAGAGCGGGTTGGACAGGACCGCCTGCCGGGCGCGCTCCGCGTGGCGAATCGTGCGATCGAGCGGAATCCAGTCGCCGGGGACGGGCCGTGCGCGCAAGTCAGCCGGCGTCGGGTAAATATCAAGGCCAACGAACCAGGGCAGAAAAATCGGGCGAATGAGTGATCGACCGGCTGGATACTCCGCGATCATCAGCTGCCACTCGTCATGCCACCAGTTGTTGCGGCCCATGGCGGTCGATTCGAGACAGCCGAAGACGTCCGGCGTGGCGTGCATGGCCTTGAATAATGCGGCGTCGATATCGTCCTCGGCGTTGTTCCACGAGCTGACTTCGGTCAAGTGGAACACGTTGGGGGTGCGCCCGCGCGCCACGCCGTGATACTGGTTACCCCACTGGGCGGCGAGCGTGGAATTAATCTCGCCGAATTCGACCGGCATGCCGCGGGAGATTTTTGTGGCCTTGGGCAGTAGCCACCACGGCTGGCGCTGAATGGCGTAATGAATCATCTTCGCCATTTCGACGGTTTTGTCTGGGTCGGCGCTGGCGACCACCGCGTACGTGCGCGGGTAGAATTGGAACCGGTGAAGGACCGCTAATTCCACTTCGGTCGTCATCCCGAGCTGCCGCGCCTTGAGCAGCATGCAGATGATGGCGAGCCCTTTGGCTTCGGCCTCGCCCCAGATTTCGAGGATGATTTCCTGGGCAATGTTGGGGATGAAAATGACGTCCTTTTTGTCCCACCCGATGATATGGACGTACTGCAGCCAATAACGGTAATCGAGCGCGCACAGCGTGCGTTCATTTTGAATGAACCGCTGTTCGGCGGCGACCAGCGGGCGGATGAAATCCTGGCGCTCCGCGTTCCACAGCGGCGCGAAATGATGAATGGCTTCGTCAATCTGGGCGGGCGTGTGGTACACCAGCGCCCAACCTTGTTTGGCGCTGGCCGCCTCAATCGCGAGGGACGTCACACGGTGGTCATACATGGGCTACGCACGAGCGTGAACGTGAACGTACGTGAGTTGGACACGCTTGATGGGAAATGGTTCGCCCGCGCGCTGTGCCTTTTTGATGAATTGCCGCGATCGGTAATTCGGCGTCCCGATCGTCAGGTTCACATCAAACCGCCGGGGATGCCGCGGGACGCGTCCACGGATACGCCGTTGGCACGCACGGACGGTATGCGTCGGGCTGACGTACGCGGTCGCCGTGCGGGCGCCGGTCAGAATCAACGTGGTGACGACCTTGCCGACTATCCGGGCGATTTTGTCATTCATGTGTTACTCCACAGCTGACGGGTTCACGTCGATCGGCGCGTGTTCGCGCTCCTGATCGGTAAAGATTAAGGGCTCCGGCGCCACACCTTCGGTGAGCAACTGCCGCTGGACCGTCTCGCGCACGCCGGACACCACATCCATATCCGCCACGAACGAGGGAATATTCGGCGAGCTGGAGGCGGCAGCGGCAGCGGCCGTGGACTGGGCTTGGGCGTTGGCGGTGACGCCAATATTGATCGTGGATCCCTTGGGTGTCGGTAGCACGCCCGCTGACTGCAGCAACGCATGCCGATCCCGCAAACCAATCTGCGAATCCAGCCGCTTGGCCGATTCCACCGCCGCCGACATGACGTCGGGCTGCGAGGCCAGCGCGATCATGCGGGCGGCGTCCACCTGGGCCTCAAACGCCACGCCGACGACAGCCCTGAGAATCGTCACGGGCTGGATCCCAATCGACAGCGCCAGCAAATCCAGCCCAATGCGGCTTTTCTGTTGCCACTTGGGTAATTCCTCGTACGCGTGCAGGAACCGCCGGCAGTCCTCATCGCCGATGGACGCGCCGAGCGCCACGAATTGAATGAACCGCTCGCGCCCGCCTTCCATCTTGCGGGTAATAAATCCTAATGTGTGGGCGAATTCCGTGGATGGGATGCCCAGCGCCTTCGCACGGTCCTTGAGGATTTTTTGTTGGGCGACCAGTTCGGCAGCGGCGAGGCGGACGTCTTCGGGGGCGTTGTCCAGCGCCGCCCGTGTGACCTGATCCACCGCCCCGGTCGGAGAAATCGTGTGGGTAATATCACTCCGCGTTAGGATGGTGTCTCGGGTCCGGCGGATGTGTCGCTGGTCTCTGGGCGGGGTGTAATAGAGGGGCCGGAGATCGGCGAAGGGATCGGACTCGTCGGGGATGGGTTTGTAGGGGTCGAGGGGCCAGTACTTGCGCCACGCGGGCTGGCCTGTTGTTCCCGGTCGCGCTGTTGTCGTTCCAGCCGCGCCTCCCGATTCATGATCTGGACGTCCGCCGCCGTGCGCTTGCGCGCCGGGACCATCTGGGACAGGGGGCCGCGCGTGCGGGGCATGATTTTTGGAGCCACGAGGGCGACCCCGGCCGCGGCGAGGCTCGCCAGTAACTGGTCCAGTTTGGCCTCGATCCGATCCAATTGGGCTTGTGACGTCCATGGCATGTTACCGCCCCACGCGACGTGAGCGGCCTTTGTTCCTCAGCGCACCGGTGATCTTGGGCATGGCCTTGTGTTCCGCGCGCACCAACGGCCCGCGCGCCTTTTCGATATTGCGATTATGTTTGGGCGGGGGTGGCCCAAGGCCGACGTGCCCACCTTGTTTGAATCCCATGCCCATGATCAACGCCCAGTCAGCGGACGGCCAAACGCGCCGCGTGATTTCACGCGTTTGGGTTTCGGCGCAGCCTTGACATACTCCGGCAGATCACGCCCCTTGGCGGCGCGCGCCTTACCTTCAGCCTCGTCCTTGCTGATTTCCCCACGGTCGGCGAGCGCGAATAACTTTTTGCGTTGCGCGGTGGAGCGCACAAGTTGAAACGGAGGCATGATCATTTTCCTTTCTTTTCGGCACACGCTAATCCGCCCTTGCGGCCTGCCCGCGCGGCGGATCCATCCTCTGCCCGCCATTCATGGCCGGTGTGGCGATCGGCCCGCACCAACCCCCCTTTGCGGGCAATGGCGCGATGCTGAGCCTTGGTCATGGCAGCGAATCCTCGACGGGCCTTACCCGGTGACGGCACGGATCGATCCTGGGTCATGATCGACCGGCGCCATGTCCGTGCCGGTGCGTGCCTTGCGGACGTCCACGGGCGGCCGAGTGATGCGTGTCACATAGCGTTCGATCACCTGTCCGGCGGCGTTGCGTTCCTCCCAGGTGACGTCGAGGATTTCTTTCGCGTCGATGGTGATGGAACGAACGACATGGGCCATGACCTGGACAACCTCTAAATCGAGAATGGGAATGCCGTGGTGGTGCATCAGTCCCACACCACGGCGTCGTCAATGTTGACGTAATCGGTGTGGTCGGTACAAACACTCCCCGGCATACGACGAATTTTCATGTTGAATTGTGTCCACGTCCCCGGCGTGGGATCTTTCAACCATGCCAGCGCCTGCCATGGGATATTGTGCGGGCCGTCTACCTGCATCCCGTTGATGAACCACGTGGACACGCCGTGTGCATCAACACGGCGCGCGATCTGATTCCACGCCGTCCAGTCGATACCGGGGGCGACACCGGTGATGACGGGGACGGGCCGCGCGGCCGAGGCCGACCACGGCCACGCAAGGGCGGTCAGCACGGCCGCGAGCGTCTGACTGAAAACACGTCGGTTCATTTGTTCATGGTCCCCAGCACGCCCCGCCGCGCACGCTCGTCGGCGCGGTCGCGCAACCAATGGATGGCCTCTTCACACTTGGTCTGCACGAGCGCATTCTGCCGGTTGCGCAGCTCGCCGCTGTTAAAGCTGCGCATGCGATCCACCACAATCGCCAGCAACGCCGATTCGACCACACCCGGCGTGGACCCTTCCACATTCCGCGGGCCCTTTTGAAATTGAATCTCGCCGACCGCGAATTTCTGGCCGTCCGGCGCCTCGACCTGGATCAAATAGCGATGGGAGGCGCCGCCCGGCCCCGGCTCGTCAGCGAGAATTTTGATGGACTCTGTTAATCCGTGGCCGTCGTGGTGGTCGATAAGCTCTCTATCCATAATACCTCAAGGGCTGCCCGCGAGGGTTATCGCCTCGATCCTCTGTGCGGCACGCGCACGGCCCGCTGCCGTCACGTGGGGGTGATTTTGCGCATCGGCTCATTGGTCGGCCGATGATCGCCCGGTCGCGCCAGCATCGACGCCGGCCGCGCGGGCACGCGTTGATCAACGCCGCGGATGATCGATTTCGCCATGGTCCTGTTGCTCCAGCCGCTTGAACACACCGAACACATAACACAGACCGAGCCACACGAATACGAAAATTTGAAAATTTTCAACGTAGGCATCGATCCAGCGCAGCGCCGGGATCGGCATCTCGTTCAGTTGCCAGAATTCGTCCAGTCGGCCAGCGCGGTAATAGCTCGTCATCAGGCCGAGTCCGGTCGCCAGAATCCAAGATTCAATAATGAACAGCCACAAGCACACCAACATGGCGAAATCATCCAGGCGGCGTTTCATGGCGCACTCCGATCGGTAACCCTTCACTGACAAATTCAAACTTGGCGTCAAACGTGGCGCGGTGCAGGAAGCACGGGCGAATCGTGCCCGCCCACTCTGGTTCAATCCGCAACGGGATGTACACGACCACCTGTTCATCGGTCGTGTGATGGCGGGCGAGCAACAGGAATTGGTACAACATCCCCACGCCCGTACGCCCCGCGATTTTACGATAGACGCCAAAGCGCATGACTAATTCACCCCGTGCTCCTCGATCAGCTCGCGGCCATCGGCGCTGTGGTGAATGACCACCGCCCGATCCGCGTCGGGCTCACGGACCAGCGTCGGATGGCACCAGCAGTCGCGGGCGTCCACGTGCGGCTCCAGATCGTCAATGGGCACGACGTGGACGTCCCCGGCAGGGCCGTCCGCGAGGACACTCATGTTTTGCTATCCACCCAGCTCCGGCCGGCGCCCACGCCCACCACTTGCTTGCGCGGCTTGGTCAGCCCTAATTGGTCGCGGATCGCGTCCGGCGGATTCAGCGATTGGCCTTGGTCATCGGTCTCCGCCGCTTCCTCGACCAGCACAAACGCGATTTCATTGGCGACCGTGCGCGCAAACGCGATGGGGTTTTTGCAGCGCGCGGGATGCTCCGGCGACAAAATCTGGTCGATGACGATCGCCACGTCACTGGCGAAGCCCTGAATTTCGATCACCACGCGCGCCGACACTTGCGGATAGGTAATCGCCATGCTGAACCGCAGATCATTTTGAATGCGCTGATAGATAGTATCCATCAGCGTTTCAACTAATACACGAAGCTCCTGCCCGTCCAGCGCGAAGTATTGCAAATCCGCGCCGCCCGAGAAACCCCCCGTGACCTTTTTGTCTGGGTTGGCGATGATCCGCGGCTGGCCGCGCGAGGGGCTATCGGTATCGCTGGCCGCCGGCATGCGCTTGAGATCAATCGGCTCCAGCGATGGCGCGGTGGCCGCGTTGGGCAGGCCAATGACTTGGGCGGGTTGCGCGTTGGCGCGCGCCTCGGCGGCGTCGATCAGCTCGGTCCCGTCCACCAGTCCACCAGTCGCCGTGTCGATTTGCTGGACGATGAGCGCCGGGTCGCCGGGCGCGTCTGGCGCGTCCGTGAGGATCACAGGCGGTCGCGTGGCGCGGCGAATGCGCGGCACCGGCGGCGCGTCCAGCACATCACTATAGCCGTCCGCCAGCACATTCGCCGCCGACAGCCGCGCGTAAAACGGATCGATTTTGCCTGCGCGCGCCGCCTGCGTGGCTTCCGCCACGCCGCCAGCCGTCTGGCCGCCCTGGAACTTCAGCGGCTGCAGCGATCGTTCATTCTCGGCCGCGCGCTGGGCCGGGGTCATCCGCGAGCCGTCCGCGAAGATGATCCCGCCGGCATCGTGCTGCAGGGGCGCCGACACTTCATGTGGAGCCCCTGCCGGAGGAACAGCGCCCGCGGCTTGGCCGCCGGTCTCCTGATGGGCTTTGGTGCCGCGCACATCGGCCATGGCTAGCTGGTCCTACGCCGCTGTGGCACCGGCGGTGGCTGGTCGCCCGGCGGGACCGCGTTGGCCGCCGCCTGCGCTGTGGTCGCCTCGACACCAGGGGCGCCACCCGTTTCGGCCGCGACACGTGCCGCCTCTTCCTCTGACAGCGCCGGTGCTGGAGCCCCCGGTGCCTGCCCGGCGATCGGCACCGGTTCCTTGGCGACGTCGGCAGGAATCGCCGTGCCTACGGGTTCCGGCGCCGCCGCTGAAGGCGGAGCGGTTTTCGGCAGCTCGATCACGGCCCCCGGCTGGGCCAGCGGTGCCTTGCGCGCCGCCTCGGCCCGCGGCCACGCCGACTGGGGGTAATCCGCATCACCCGTGCGCCGCACCGGCCCGGCCTGACTCGCCGCCGAAGGCACCCCCACCCGTCCCGCCACGCGCCTGTTTTCCTCCAGCTGGTGCTCGTGCGCGCGCCTGAAGTCGCCATAGCTCTCGCCGATCGCGTCCATGTCCTCTTCCGTCAGCACAGCGACCAGGGTCTCGGGCTGGCCGGTCTGCGGCTGCCCGCGCCGGTCCAGCTCGCCCCGCTGTCCTTCCACGCGAATGACGTGATACTCGCCCAACCCGATGACGCGCAAGATGTGATACATGCTGGAATCCCTTGATTTGATGGTTAAACGGGCCTTGGATGGGGCTCGCGCGAGCGTCTGGCACGATTCACGCGGCCGGCGGTCATTGCTGGCCACCTTAGCCCTCAGCTGCCGTGGCTGTCAAGTGGGGGCCCTTGGCGGGCAGACCTGATGAGGTTGTTTCGAGCTACCGGGAAGGGCCCGCGTGAGCGTGCCAGCTAATAAAAAACAGCCTCGAAAAAATAAAACGTGTATGACCAGATCGCTAGTTCTCCCCCCTGGCCGGCGGGCACCCTTAGACAATTCCCTTCATACATGGACTGTCTAGATGTGGTAGTAACGGCCGTTGGCATAACCCTTGTCCCATAGCATGGAGGCGATGCGAGCGCAGCATGGAGGCGATGCGCGCG
>Ga0137435_1000181_pt1 | contig 22466 bp, 13 predicted proteins | sample EasRivERMGT100_2_FD_104904 | JGI IMG/M metagenome (GOLD analysis project Ga0137435, IMG submission 104904) | Soil microbial communities from meander-bound floodplain in the East River, Colorado, USA - East River MetaG ERMGT100_2 | ecosystem: Environmental > Terrestrial > Soil > Floodplain ... | reverse complement strand
TGAGCCTCGTGACCGGCCGCGACTCGCTCTATCTCGAGCCCGAAGCGTCGTACCCGTTCGTGCCCGGCCACGAGCTGGTGGTGCAACGCGCCGATGGGACGCGCTGCGCCGTCTGGTCCGTGCTGGGATGCCGGGCGCGCGGGGTCGCCGAACCGTGTGGCCAATGTCGCGAGGGCTGGGAAGGACAGTGCGAGCGTCGCGACGACACGTGGCCTGGCCGTGGCCTCGGCATCGGTTTCAATCGCGAGACCGGCGGCGGCTGGTCCCACGCGTGCCTCGCGCATTCGTCGCAACTGTGGCCGCTGCACGAAACCATCCGTGACGAGGACGCGGTGCTGCTCGATCCCGCGGCGACCGCGCTCGCGGCCCTGCTCCGCAGTGAAGCGCGGCAGCCGGAGCGCACCCTCGTGATCGGTGGCGGGACGATCGGACTCTTGATCGCGTATCTGCACCGGGCGCTCCGCCGGCCCGGCGCCTGTGATCTCATCGTGCGCCACGACGCTCAGCGCAGCTGGGCCGAGCGCCACGGCGTCCCGGTTACGCAGATCCGGGACGGAGGGGGAGCCGCGTTCCGCGAGTGGGCGGCGGGGCGGGGCATGCAGGGGACGCGCGTCATCGGGTACGGATGGGTCTTCCGTGGCGTCTTCGACCGCGTGATAGACGCGGCCGGAACTCGGGTCTCGCTCACCCAGGCGCTGCAGTCCGTCCGCCCGCGCGGCCGAGTGGTGATGGTGGCCGCGCCCCCGACGCTCGATGGCGTGGATCCCACACCGTTGTGGTATCGGGAGATTTCATTGCACGGCGTGTACGTGTACGGGCCCGTGCCGTGGGAAGGCGAGTGGCGGCATCCTTTCTCGGTGCTGCTGCCGCGTCTTGAGGACGGATCGCTCGTGTTGCGGGAGCTGATCACGCACACGCTACCGCTCCGAGACTACGCGACCGCGTTCAATCTGCTCGTGCGCCGCCGCGCGAGCGGCGCGATCAAGGTTGCGTTCCGTCCGGACATGACCGCGTGAGGGCTTTACCGCGCGTCGTGTTTTTCGTAACGCCCGGTGCCGGCAGCGGGCGCGCTCTCACACGTCTGAATTACGTGTTGTCCATTATGGACGGGGTGCCGGCCCGGACCGTTGTGGCGCGCTCATTCGCCGAAGCGGGCGACCACGTCGAGACGCTGACGTCCGATGAGATCCCGGTCGCGGCCGGTGGGGATGGCACGGTGAATCTGTTGGCGCGCGCGTTGCGTGCGGCGGGGAAGGCCGATCGTCCGCTCGTCATGATGCCGCTCGGCACGGGCAATGCATTCGGATATCGCTTCGGGCATGGCACGGTGCCGGGAGCGTTGCTGGCGATCGAAACGGGGACACCGCTCGCGATTGACGTCATGACGACCACGCATCCCGACTTTCCCTTGGCGCTCATTTCCATCAGCGCCGGATTCGAAGCGCGCATGCTCGCGAGCGTGCCGCGCGGCCTCTGGAGCCAGTGGATCGGCCTGATTCCGGCTCTGCTGCGCGTTGCACCGCGCTCATCCAGCGGTATCGGAGTGACAGTGGATGGAGAGTCGCTCATCGAGCCGGCGGAGCGCGTTTACAACGCGGGCCTCTACAACCTGCCGTACTACGGTTTCGGGCGGCTCATGTGGCCTGACGCCGAGCCGGCCGATGGGGTCGCGGAAGCCGTGGTCTGCGGCTCAGGTCGAGCCTATTGGCGAGTCTTGCGGCGGGGCTTGCGAACCGCGCAGCCTGTTGACGGCGACCCATCCTCGCGTCGCTGGCGCCATGCGCGATTTCGCGCGGACAGGGATGTGCAGATCGATGGTGAAGTAGCGGCGGGCGGGGACTTCGAGGTGCGAGTGGAGCCGCGGGGTCTTACGGTACTGGTGGTGCCTCGAGGCGGCGCAGCGCCGCCTCTTTCCCAATGACGAACAACAGCTCGTTGACCGGCTCGGAAACCGTGCCCCCCGTGAGGGCAATGCGAATCGGCTGAAAGACTTTCCCCGCCGGCACGTTGCGCTGCTCGGCGAGATTCCGGAGTGCTCGCTCGATCTGTTCCGGCGTCCACTCGACGTTCGTCAATGCTTCCACTGCTGCCGCGAGCGACTCGCGATAGCCGGTCGGGTCTTTCGCGATCTCTTTCTGCGCCTTGTCATCGAACGTCACAAACTTGCCGTCGAGCCGCACGGCCACCTGACGCGCGACGTCGAGCGTGGTGCGCGAGCGTGTCTTCACCGCGGCGATCGCTTTCAGCACGCCCTCTTTGTTGCCGTTGAGACCCAGCTTGACGAGCTCGGGTTGGACGAGCAGGTACAGCTCATCGGCGGATTTGGCGGTGAGGTACTGACCGTTCATCCACTCGAGTTTGGTCGTGTCGAACACCGCGGGCTTCTTGAGAATGCCCTCGAGCGAGAAGAGCGTGCGCAGTTCTTCCTTGCTCATGATCTCGCGGTCGCCACCGGGACTCCAACCCATCAGCGCGAGGAAGTTGCGCATCGCTTCCGGCAGGATGCCGAGGTGCTGGTAGTCGCCGACGGCTGTGGCCCCGTGGCGCTTGGACAGCTTCTTGCCGTCGTTTCCGTGGATCATCGGCACGTGGCCGAAGATCGGGAGCGCCGCGCCCAGCGCGCGATAGACGGCGAGCTGCTTGGGGGTGTTGGAAATGTGATCGTCGCCGCGCAGGACGTGCGTGATCTGCATGTCGATGTCGTCGACCACCACGGCAAAGTTGTAGAGCGGGGAGCGATCGGCCCGCAGAATCACGAAATCGCGAATATCCTCACCTTTGAAACTGATGCGCCCGTGCACTGCATCGTCCCAGGCCAGCTCGCCGGGCGGGACGCGTAGTCGGATCGCATCCTCCTCTATGTAGGCCTTCCCCTCCTTGAGCAGCTGATCGGCGATCTGTTGATGCCGAGCCACGCGGGCGCCCTGGAAGATCGGGGGCTCGTCCCAGTCCAGGCCGAGCCAGGTCAGGCCGTCGAGGATGACCTGCGTGTGCTCGTCGGTGGAGCGGGCCTTGTCGGTGTCCTCGATGCGCAGCAGGAACTTCCCGCCTTCTTTACGCGCGAACAGCCAGTTGAAGAGGGCTGTGCGGGCGCCGCCGACGTGGAGGTAACCGGTGGGTGACGGGGCGAAGCGGACGCGAACAGGCATGGCGTGTAACATACGAGTGACAGGAACGGGTGGTAGCGGGGAGGCGCGCATGCGGCGGTGTGTGGCACCACCCTTGCGAGTACGTACCTGCTCATGGCGCCCTCACGAGTTATCGCGGTGTTTTTTGCGGCATTCGCTTGCACAACGCTACCGGCGCAGGTTGCCGGGCAGCGCGTGGCCGACTACCAGCCTTCGCGCGGCGCCCCCGGGTCGACGGCGCTGCCGCGACTCCAGCTGGCCGGCGCCGTCCCGGTTCGCTTACCCTGGTCTGCGCGCGACCGCGCCCTGGCGGCCGGCTTCGTCACCACGCTGTTGATCGACGCCGCGCAGACGCGCCGCCTCGCGCGCGGCGGGTGGCGCGACTTCGAAGAATCCAATCCCATCCTCGGAAGGCACCCCAGCGAGGGGCGCGTGAACACCTACACGGTCGTCGCCGGTCTGACGGTGCTCGGTGTCGCGGCCGCGGCGCCGAAGCGCGTGCGGCCGTGGGTGCTCGGTGCCGCGCTCGCTGTGGAGGTATACGCCCTCGCCGCGATGTCCCAGCGGGGCGTCGCCATCAGATTCTAGGTGGTGGGATGATACGGAGGAGGGGGGATTCGAACCCCCGATAGGGTTTTAAGGCCCTATAACGGTTTAGCAAACCGCCGCCTTCAGCCACTCGGCCACCCCTCCCGGGGAGTGAATTATCCCCGAGAGAGACCCCGCGAGCAAGCCCGCCAGGCCGTCAGGCTGCTAACGCATCCGCACCTCGATTACACCGCCGGCATGGTTGTTCCCATACCGCATGGTGGCTTCCTGCCCGTTGCGGTAACGGATCTCGATCACTTCCGTGATCGGAATCTCCCGCAGGCGCTCGATCTCACCCCACCGGCTGCCGTTGACGTACAACTGGACTAATCCCGCATCCGCGTCCTGGAAACTCGTTCGTCCCCGGGAGCGCAGCCATTGCGGCCGGTATTGCTGCACCACGCCGAACGCATCGTGAGCCGGTGAGGCCTCGAACTCGTCGGGCAACAGTACGTCGCGTGAGCGCGATGGCGTGGACGGACGCGTGGGGTCGATCGCCGGCGTCGTTGCGGCCGCCGTGGACACAACCGGCTGGGCGGGCGCGGCGGGCGTCTCCGGAGCTGGGGCCGGGGGGGGCGGGGGCGGGCGCGGGGGAGCTACCGCGACGTTCTGCATCGTATCCAGCGCGCTCGAGCGGTAGACCACAGCTCCCGCCGTCGTCTTGACCTCCAGCGCGGTGCCGCCGCGTTCGCGGTACCCGACCGTGCGCAAGAACGTCGCCCCGCCCGTCGGCGTGCGGCCCGTTTCCGTCAGGGGCATACGGAGGATCCAGTCGCGCACCATCCACGCGCCCGTGGGCACGCGCATGAATTCGACTCGTCCCCCGGCATTCGGCGCACTCAGTCCCTGCGGCAGGCGCACGTATTTGAACTCGAGATGGCGCAGCACGCCCGACTGCCGATCGATCCACAGTGTGCCGCTGATATCGGGCAGCTTGCGACCGCGCGCCGGCGAGAACCCGAGGCCCACCAGCCCCTCGGTGTCCTCTCTGCCCAGCTTGCTCTCGAAGCAATGGGTTCGCAGGAATGGCGCGCTCAGCAGCACCTCGGCGTCGGGCCCGTTATATGTCCAACCTTCTTCATCGACCACGACGAACCCTGTGCGCTCGAGCTGCTCGGCCGGTACACTGCGGAACGGCACCTTGTAGAACCCGTCGTAGCGCCAGGTGGAATCGAGGCCTTGCTGATGGTCCTGCGAAGACGGTTCGCGTTCAAATTGTGTGACCTGATACCAGTACCCCGGAGTCCTGGAGGTCCAGGCGACGGCCGCGAGCGCCTCCTTCACTTCCTCCCACAGCGCCGCGACAGACGCGCCCGCTTCCACATCGCACTGCCGGTCACCCGCAACCACCACCTGCTCGAGCGGCACGGGAATGGGATCGACCACCGCATCGAACGACACCGTCTCGCCGGCGACCAGGGCGAGCGGTCGAGAGACGTACGGCTTGAATCCGATGCGCTTGGAGCGAATGCGATAGGTCCCCGCGCCGGGCGCGCTGAGTGTGAACTCGCCCGCGCTGTTCGTGATCGCGCGCGCGCGCTCCGCGCCCTGCGCGTCGACGAGCGTGAGAAACGCGCCGGCGATCGAGCTGCGGCTGATACTGTCGGTGAGCTGGCCGCGCACGGCCTGCGCCTGCATGCTCCTAGCAGCCGCGGCCAACAAGACCAGCGCGATTACGCCAGCAGCAAATGTCTTCACACGTTTGCCCCTAGTCCCGAGGCCCAAACCCTAGTCCCTAGTGGTGCTCCCACCAGTGGAACCGCTGCGGCTCGAGCTTGTTGAGCCGGTACAGATTGCGCGCGAATCGACCGACGAAGAGCGCGACCATGCCGGCGAGCACGATCCCCAACGTCCAGTTGGCCACCAGGTTGATCGGCACGGGCAGGGGAGAGGGCCACCCGGTGGTGATCAGGGCGATCATGTTCAGCAGGATGAGAATGAGGCGCACTTCGGTCGGACCGATGCGGCCGTACGAGATCTTGAACACGCCGAACACGGTGGATTCGAGATAGACGTTGATCGACATGGCGAGATACACGATGACGATCCCGAGGGCGAGACCGAGGTACACGTAGGGCGACAAGCCGAGCCCGACTCCGATGACCGCCGTCGAATAGGCATCGACCACGTGGTCCAGGTAGTACCCGTACTTCGGGCGCTGCGTGCCGCGCACCCGGGCGAGCGTGCCGTCGAGACTGTCGCCGAGCCAGTTCACCACGATCATCGCGCTCGCGGCCCAGAGCCACGCGTGGCTGTAGTTGGTGAGCGCGTACGCTACGCCGGCGCCAGTGGCGCCGAGCACGCCGAGCGCGGTGAGGTGATTGGAGCGGATGGTGCGGGGGACGCGCGCCGCGAGCCAGAGGAGCACGGGACGCTCCACGTTCGCGAGCAGGAATGTCAGCTCCCGCTTCCCACCACCAGTGCCCCCTCCGCCCCCCCCGCTACCGGTCATTGCTGCTCCAGCCCTCCGTTCTCACGTCTGCGAGTACCGACTCGAGCGGGTTGAGGATGACAGCCCGAGGCGTCGCTGGCAATCGCACCAAAGCCTCAATCGTTTCCTCCCGCACGATCATCCGAATGAGCGCCTCGCCCTCGTCGAACTTGATCAGGATCGGCACGAACATCGCGAACCCGGGCGGGACATCGTCCTGGCGCACGCGCAGGCGCACGGCGGGCTTGCCGGTGCTGTCGGTTTCGGCGTTCCAGGAGAATGTGTAGGTCGGTATGGCGGTCCCATAGACCCATTCGTTGAAGAACCAGTCCATCGGCTGACCGAAATGCTTCTCCACGGTGCGCTGGAAATCGAGCGTGGATGCGCGCTTGCCGCGATAGGTCTCGTAGAAGTCGCGCATCATCGCCTTGAATTTGTCTTCGTCCATGGTGCGTGTGTTCAGCATCATGTTGCGCAGCATGTGCAGCACCCACGCGCCCTTCTGATACGTCATGAGCTCGTAGCCGCCGCGCGAGCTTTCTCCCGCGCGGTAGCCCAGCCCGATGGGGGCGGCTTTGTTGCGCTCCCGGCGGATGTCGTCACGCGCCCGCCGCAGCGCTTTCAGGTACTTGTCGTTGTCCTTCAACACCAGCTGCATGTACCACATCCCGGCGAATTCCGAGAATCCCTCGGCGAGCCAGGCGTCGCGATAGCCGGCCGGCTCGACGCCGATGCCCCACCACTGGTGCGCCATTTCGTGGGCTCGAAATATCTCGTCGCCGCCGTCGCTCGACAGGCCGAGGAACGTCATCCACGAGAGAAGGATCATGCCCGGAAACGCTTGGCCGTGATAGTACGGGATCTCGGTGGCGAAGTAACGGCTGAACAGCGGCTTGCCGAACACATCGGTGAAAAAGGAAAGGCTGTTGGCGACATCGGCTCCGACGACTTCCTCCGGATGCCGTGAGGTGGGAATCAGGCGCGAGATCGTGTTGTGCGCCTCGGTGTTGACGTGGACGGTCACCGGTGGGATCCGCGGGTCGCGAATGTCGAGCTGCTCGAACTTGCCGATGTTGAACGAGACCTGGTTGGTCGGTGCCTCGCTCACCCAGCGCGTCGTCGTGTAGTCGCCCGTCGTGCTCGAATCCACCAGCCGGCCGATCGTCGCGAACTTCAGTTTCTTGGGCGTGCGAAACGTCATCGTGATCGGCGCGCTCTGTTCCGTCGTGTAGCGCGGATACCAGGTCCCGGTCGACTTGATGTAGGCCCAGTTGTCGAGCACGGGGAACAGCTCGCGGCGTGCCGGATCCCACGTTGGCGGCAGGAAGTCTTCGATGGCAGATCCGAACCCGATCAGCCCACCGTGGTAGGACACCCGAACGGTGATGGTATCCCCCGGCCCGACGGGCTTGGGGAACCGCACCCACAGCTCGGTCTCGTTGTTGCGCCGGTAGTACGTCAGCGGCGTGCCCTGGTCGGTGGTGACCGAATCGACGTCGAGCTCGCTATACAGAATGAATCGCGCCCACTCCTGCGGAGCACGGCCTGCGCGGCCGAGCAGTCGCTGCGTGGCGGTCGCGGAGAACTTGTAGCTGCCCTCGATGGTCGCAGCGATGTCGTACGAATCCAGCGCCAGCGGCTCCGGCTGCTTGCTCGCGACCGACACGCTGGCCACGAGATCGGGCGCGCGCTGGAATTGACACACGGTCTCGATGCGCTGGCCGGGCATCTTCCCGCGCCGGTACAACGACACCTCCTCGGCCTGCATGGGGTCGTACTCGATCATGACACTCTCACCGCGCGCACGCTTGACGTAGGCGGTGAAGTAGCCGGTACTGGTCCGGTTGAGTAGCGAGACCATCAGGGACGGCATGGCCGTGTGGCTGCGTCCTTCGACGAGGTAGTCCCGGGCGTCGTTCACGGCATTCTGGGCGTCGCCGATGCGCGCAGCATCTCCCGCGCCGAACGTGAGCTGCCGCTTGAGCTCCTCGGCGGTGGAATCGGCGAAAATGAAAACCGCCGCCCGAATGGGCCCGCTGATGCTCGAATCGCCGAACACGCGTCTAAGGTTGTATTGCTCGACAACGAGGGGGGGCTCGAACGTTAGTGTGGCGCCGCCGACGAAGGCGATCCCGATGGTGCGTCCCGAGAGCGGCGTCAGCAGGTAGGCGGTGCCGGACTCGAGCCGCAGCTCCATCGCGTCGCGGCGCAGCACGACGTTGTTCACAGGAGCGGCGGCGCCAGGCAAGGGCGCGAGATTCTTGAGCTGATCGAACACACTGTCGTATGGGGTCTGTTGCGTGACGGTGGAAACGGCGAGTACGGCGGCGGCGACGACGGCGGTCATCGGTTCCTCCCGGTCGGAGGGTGAAGTCACGGAGGGCACAGGATTCGAACCTGTAAGGGCTTGCGCCCGCCGGTTTTCAAGACCGGTGCCTTAGCCATTCGGCCAGCCCTCCCCAGCCGCCTCTAACCTAGTGCGATGGCTGTGCGTACCACAGTGTGGCGATGAATGTTGGCGCGCGTCCGCGCCTCTTGCGGGTGTTCCCGGTTTCGGTTTATGTTCGGGTCCCTCAGTTCACACCAAAACGGGACCGATCGATGTCGAAATCCCGCGGTTTCTTTCGACGTACTTACGGAAGCGTTTGGAACAAGGGCTTGGCAGGCCCCGTTACGTTCAGGGTTGTCCGGCCGAATCACTTTCCTGGGAAAGTCTTCGCATGAAACTCTCCGAAACGTCCATTCGCCGTCCAGTCCTCGCGAGCATGTTGTCGGCCGCGCTGGTGCTCTTCGGGTTCATCGGCTACACCCGGCTCTCGGTTCGCGAGCTGCCCGACATCGATCCTCCGATCATTTCGGTCACGACCGTGCTTCCCGGCGCCAACGCGCAAGTGGTGGAGACCGCGGTCACCGACGTGCTCGAGGAAGAGCTATCCACCATCCAGGGTATCCGCACACTGAGCAGCTCGTCCTCAGAGCAGACGAGCGACATTACGCTCGAGTTCACGCTCGACCGGCCGGTGGACGTCGCGGCGCAGGACGTGCGCGACAAGGTGTCGCGCGTGCGCGGGCGGCTGCCGGTGGACGTGCTCGAGCCCGTAATCGCGAAGCAGTCGGCGGACGCCCAGCCGTTCTTCTGGCTCGCGCTTTCGAGCGACAACTACGACCTGATGCAGCTCTCGGACATCGCCGACCGGCTGGTCAAGGCGCGTCTGCAGAGCCTGGCCGGCGTCGGCAGCGCGAACATCTTCGGCGAGCGACGCTACTCGATGCGCGTGTGGGTGCAGACCGAAGCCCTCTCGGCGCGCGGGCTCACGGTGCAAGACGTCGAAAGCGCGATCGTCGCGCGCAACGTCGAGATCCCGGCCGGGAGGATCGAATCCACGCGCCGCGAGTTCTCGGTGCGCTCGCTCGGCGAGCTGAAGACGCCGCAGGAATTCGGCGAAATGGTGGTCGCGAGCCAGGGGACCCAGCTGATCAAGCTGAAGGACGTCGCGCGGGTCGAGCTCGGCCCCGAAGACGACCGCTCGATCTTCCGCTGGAAGGGCACGCCCTCCGTCGCCATCGGCGTCGTGCGGCAGTCCAAGGCGAACCTGATCGATGTCGCACGGCGCATCCGCGAGGAGCTGCCCGCGATCCAGCAGACGCTGCCGCTGGGCGTCAAGCTCGAAAGCGCGTTCGACGGCTCGGTGTTCGTCACGCACTCGATCGACGACGCGAAGCTCACGCTGCTCATCGCCGCGATCCTGGTCGTGCTGATCATCTTCGTGTTCCTGCGAAACGTGCGCGCGACGATCATCCCGGGACTCGCGATTCCGGCGTCGATTGTCGCGACGTTCGCGATCATGTATTTCCTCGGATTCTCGATCAACAACTTCACGCTGCTCGCGCTGACGATCGCGATCGGCATCGTGGTGGACGACGCGATCATCGTGCTCGAGAACGCCTTCCGGCACCAGGAAGAGCTGCACGAACCGCCCGAGGAAGCGGCCGTCAAAGCGACCAACGAGATCGCCTTTGCGGTCATCGCGACCACGATCGCGCTGGTGGCGGTGTTCACGCCGCTCGCGTTCCTGACTGGCACCGCGGGCCGCTTGTTGAGCGAGTTCGGCGTCGCCGTCGCGGGCGCGGTCGTGATATCGGGCTTCGTCGCGCTGACCCTCACGCCCATGCTCTGTGCCAAGATCCTGCGCATGCAGCACCAGCATGGCGCGATCTTCCAAATGTTCGAGCGCGGCTTCAACGCGCTGTCGGAGCGGTACACGCAGCTGCTGCGGAAGGCCATCGATCATCGCGGGTGGGTGTTCTGGGGCACGATCGGCGCCGTGGCCGTCACCGCGTTCCTCTTCTTCAGCTATCCGCCTACTCGGCTGCAACGCGAGCTGATCCCGGGAGACGACCGCGGGTTCTTCCTCGTGGTCGTGCGCGGCCCGGAAGGCGCGTCGCTGCCGTACACCGACGGCTACGTGCGACAGGTCGAAGCAATCATCGGGCGCACGCCCGGCGTGAACGGGTACTTCACGATCGTCGGCGGATTCGCGGGCGGTGTGAACAGCGCGTTCATCGGCGTGATCATGAAGGATTTCGGCACACGCCCCAGCGTGGACCAGACGATCGGCGGGCTGTTTCCCCAGCTCATGGGAATCTCCGGCGTCCTGGCATTTCCGTACGCGCCCGGCGCGATCGGGTTCTCCCAGCCGATTCAATACGTCGTGCAGAATCCCGATTTCGTGAAGCTCACGGCCATGATGGGTCCCTTTGTGGCTCGAGTGTCCCAGATCAAGGGTCTCGTGAACGTGCAGCCCGATCTCTTTGTGAACAAACCGGAGCTGCGGGTGACGTTCGAGCGGGACCGCGCCGAGGACCTGGGCGTACCCGTCCGCGACGTCGCGGGCGCCCTGCAGACATTCCTCGGCGGCCGGCGGGTCAGCTCGTTCACGCGCAACGACAAGCTCTACTACGTGATGGTGCAGCTCGATCCGAAGGATCGCGCGACGCCAAGCGACATGCGCGGGATCTACCTGCGGGGCAGGAACGGACAGCTGGTGCAGCTCGACGCCCTGGCGAACGTGCAGGAAGGGGTCGGCGCGCGACAGATCAACCACTTCAATCGCATCCCGTCGTTCACACTCGGGGCTTCGCTGATGCCGGGGCTCGCCCAGGGCGCCGCGCTCGATTCGATCGATGCGGTCGCGAAGCAGATGCTGCCGCCCGGGACTACGACGGCGCTCGCGGGCGAGTCGCGCGAGTACAAGGAGAGCGGCAGCGCCATCTACTTTGCGTTTATCATCGCGCTCATCGTGGTGTACATGGTCCTCGCCTCGCAGTTCGAGTCGCTGCTGCATCCTTTGACGGTGTTGACTGCGGTGCCGCTCGCCGTGGCCGGTGCGCTCCTGACGCTCAAGTTCGCTGCAATCATCCACCGGTCGGGGGCGACACTCAACTTGTACAGTCAGATCGGAATGATTCTCCTGATCGGACTCGTGGCGAAGAACTCGATTCTGCTCGTCGAATACACGAACCAGCTGCGGGAAAAGGGGCTCGACACCGTCTCGGCCCTCCTCGAGGCGGGGCGCATCCGGCTGCGACCGATTCTCATGACGTCGGTAGCCACGATCATGGGTGCGGTGCCGGTCGCCTGGGGCATTGGCGCCGGCTCGGCCGCGCGCAAGCCGCTCGGTTATGCAATCGTCGGGGGCGTCTTCTTTTCGACGGCGCTCACGCTGTTCGTCGTCCCGGCCGCGTACATCGTTATCCCGGCGGTGCTCCATTGGCTCTGGAGCTTGCTGGTACGTGGGTACCGGTTCGTATTCCGGCGCCGCCAACCCCTCCCGGCGGAGGGCGACTGATGCTGGCGTTGCTATTCGCCCTGCAGGCGGCAGTGGCGCCGACGACGCAGGACTCGCTGCCGCAGGTCACGTTGCGGGAGGCGCTGCAGCGCGCGGCGCGGCTCGACCCCAATTACGTCACGGCGCTCGGGCAGATCGACAACGCCCAGTGGGGCCGGCGCAACGCGTTCGCGGTGTTCGTGCTGCCGTCGGTGACAATCGGGACCACGATGCAGCGCTCGGACCCGCCCACCTTCCTGTTCACCGATTCGCTCGTTCGGACCAAGACGCTGTGGACGGCAAACCTCATCGCGCGCTACGACCTGTTTACGGGCGGCCAGAAGATCGCCGAGCTGACCCGGTCCGCCGCGGCACTCGAGAGCGCGCACGCGGATGAGCTGCGCCAGCGTTTCGCGACGGCGCAATTGACCGAGGCGGATTACTACGCGGTCCTGGCCGACGTCGAGCTGGATCGGGTCGCGCGCGATCGGTTGCAGCGCGCGCAGGAACAGCTGGCCGTGGCGCGGGCGCGCGTCGTCTCCGGGGCGGCGGTGTCGACCGATTCCCTGAACCTGCGGCTCGAGCTGGCGCGCGCGCAGGTGGGGCAGATCCAGCAGGCATCAGCGCTGCGGGTGTCGCGCCTTGAGCTCGGGCGCCGCGTGGGAGCGGCGGGACCCGTCGATGCCGTGCCGGTCGATACCGTGCCGGCGCCGGACCTGCCGATCGCATTGGCCGACGCGATCTCGGAGGCGGCGCGCCAGGGGCCCGAGTATCGCGTCGCCGCAGCGAACGAGCGCGCGGCGAGCGCGGCGTTCCGGTCGGAGCTGGGCAACTACCTGCCGCGCGCGACGCTGACGTTCAGCTCGAACACGGTCGACCAGCAGTTTTACCCGAGGCTGTTCACGCAGACGAACCTCATCCTCGGCATTTCGTTGCCGATCTGGAACAACGGCCAGCGCGAGCTGGCGCTGTCCCGCGCGCGTGTCATCAAGAACGTTGCGCGGGCGACCCGCGAAGACATGGATCGCGCGGTGCAACATGACGTCACCGCCGCGTACGACGCGTACGAGACCTCGCGCGCGACCGCGCGGCTGGCGCGTGAGGCCGTGATCATTGCGCGGGAAAACTTCCGCGTGCAGCAAACGCGCTACTCCGCCGGCGCGACGACGATCCTCGACCTGATTACGGCGCAGGTCGCGCTGTCCCAAGCCGAGGGCGCGCGCGTGGAGGCCGAATACTCGACGCGGCTCGCTCTCGCCGGGCTCGAAAGCATTTTGGGCCGTCGACTCTTTTCAGATAGAGGAACACCGTGATGTCACCGCGCCTGCTGGTACTCCTGGCCGTCCTCGTGGCGGCCTGCAACAAGGCCAAGTCCGCCGCTCCAGGTGGAGGGGGGGGGGGCGCCGGTGGTGGGATGCCACCGACGCCCGTCGAAGTCGCCGCCGTCATCCGAGACACCGTCGTCGATGCCGTTCAGGCGACGGGTCAAATCGAAGCCGTGCAGTCCACCGAGCTTGGTCCCGAGGTCACGGGGCGCATTATCGCGATTCTCGTGCGCGAGGGTCAGTCGGTGGGCGCGGGAACGCCGTTGTTCAAGGTGGACGACGCGGAGCTGAAAGCGCAGGTCGACCAGGCGGAGGCGGAGCGCGACGTCGCGCAGCAGGCGCTGGAGCGTACCAAGCAGCTCATCGCCCAGAACGCGGCGTCCCAGGCCGATCTCGAGAACGCCGATGCAAACGCGCGCTCCAAACAGGCCTCGTACCAATTGCTCCGCACTCGTCTCGAGCGAACCGTCGTGCGGGCGCCGTTCGGCGGAGTCGTCGGCCGCCGCCTCACGAGTGTCGGTGATTACGTGACTCCGCAGACGACGCTGATCTCGCTGCAATCGGTGAATCCGCAGCATGCCGCCTTCCAGGTGCCGGAGCGGTATGCCGAGCGGTTGCGGCGTGGCCAGCTGGTGAGCTTCCAGGTCGCCGCGCTACCGGGCAAGAACTTCTCGGGCGAAGTCGTCTTCGTGGATCCGGTCGTTGAGCTCCCGGGGCGCACCATCCTCATCAAGGCGCTGGTCCCGAATCCCGAGCGGCAGCTGCAAGCGGGCATGTTCATCGAAGCACGGTTGGCGACCGACATCCGCCCCAACGCACTCATCGTACCGGAGGACGCACTGCTGCCACTGGGAGGCGCGACCTTCGTCTGGGTGGTAAAGGACGGAGCAGCCGACCGCCGCCAGGTCTCCCTGGGTGTGCGTACCGCAGGGTGGGCCGAAATCCAGGGCGGGGGTCTGGAGGCGGGCGATCAGGTCGTCGTCGGCGGAGCGGAACGGCTGTACCCCGGCGTCAAGGTGATGGCGCAGCTAGTGGAACGCCGGCGCGGCGTCCAACCGGCCGAGTCGGCCGCGTCGAAAACCCCGACGCCTTAGGGCCTGCGCTGCGCCGGGGGCGGCGCCGGCGGCGCCGGCCGCTCTGGGAGCGGCTGCACCGGAGTCTCGGTGTTGCGGAAGATCCCCTGCGCAATCGCCTGCGCCCGCGCGGCCAGCGCTGAATTCGTGGTCTGGAGCTCCTGGGCCATCGTGTAGTAGGTCAGCCCGTACAACGACAGAATCCCTTCGGATGGTTTGTCGACCCAGCCGCGCGGCCGCGGCCGCGCGGCGCCGTCGGCGTGGTAGACGTCGAACAGCAGCGCCGTCGTGCGCGGCCCGTTCACATACCCCAGCGACTGAACCGGCTTGATGCTGTCCGACGGCACGAGCTCCTGCGCCCGCAGCGCGCGCGCAAACCCGTGGCCCTCCAGCCGCGACGTCAGCCCGAACTGATCCGCGTACAGCCCGACCGTCCGTGAGAAGAAGATCGGCCGCTTGCCCAGCTGGTCCTTGATCACCTGGAGCACGATCACGTCGGCGCGCTCGAGATAGGGATGCCCGAGCATCTGCGGGTCGAGCACGACATCGAGCGCGCCCAGCCGCGCGACGCGCTTCTGATCGAGGATGTAGTACTGCTGCAACGCGTCGAGCTGCTCGTCCGAGAAGCTCATCAACCGGCCCTCCGGTTTGGGCCATTGACGGCCGCGGTAGATCGCGGGCGCATTGGTCGAATCGAACGGCGCGACCGGGCGGCGCTGGATCTGGCGGACGTACCAGTCGGTGTTCGCGAGCGAGAGATTCAACACGACGACGTCACGACGAATGCCCTCGACTTCCTGCGCGTACCACAGCGGGAACGTGTCGTTGTCGCCGGCGGTCACGAGCACGCCGTACGGCTCGACCGACTGGAGCAGGTCGTACGCGAAGTCCCGCGCCAGCTTCTCGCCCTTGCGCGACGCGGTGAGCCGGTTGCCAAACAGCGGAATCAGCGCGACGACGAGCAGCGGCGTGCCGTACCACCAGCGCCGCTCAGCGGCCGGCTCGCGCTCGCGGAACCAGTCGCCGATCCATTCGACGAGGGCCGCCAGCCCCATCGCCACCCAGATGCCCCAGATCGCGAACGAGCAGATGAAGAAGTAGTCGCGCTCGCGCACTTCATGCTGGCTCACACCCGCGTCCGGATGCAGCGAGTACCCGTACTTGAAGTTGAGATAAAACACGAGCGCGAACGTGAACGTGACCACCAGCACGGTCATCGCCAGCGCCGTGCGCTTGTCGGCGCGCCAGTGCCGCACCGCGCCGCCCACGCCGAGCAGCCCGAACAGCGCCGCCAGCACGCGCTGTGCCCGGGGCGACCAGTCGTGGGCGAACTGCCAGCTGAAGTACTGGGCGTAATTGACGAGCTGGTCCCGGTAGAGGACGAGCGTATGACCCGAATTGCCGGCGCCGGGCGGCTGCGTGGGATTGTCGAAGATCGACGGTTTGCCGTACTGCTGGCGCGTGAGCACCGCCCACAGCGCTTGCCAGTTGGTCGGCTCCCCTTCGTTGATCGGCGGATGGAAGGCCGCACGGATCGGCAAATACACGTAGACCGACAGTCCCACGGCCACGAGGCCGAGCGCCGTCAGCGCGAACAGCGCGTTGCCGGCGATGAACGCATAGATCAGCGCGGCGGCGAACATCACGCCCGCGAGGATGACGAATTCCGAGCGCTCGAGCCCCAGCGACATCAGCAGGGCCCACACGCTCGTGAACACGACGAGCTGCGACCACTCCAGTCCCCGTTCGAGGTCCGTGAGCGGCCGCTGCTTCTTGAGCGTCGGCAAGAGCAGAATGATCACAACCGGCCCGACCAGCACGCCCATCATGTGGTTCGTGGCGGTGACGGCGAGCAGGTAGATGATCAGCAGGAGGTAGTGATCGTGGGCCTGGCCGGCGGGCTGGTCGTCCCAGCGCACGATCAGCCAGAGGATCAGGGCGATCGAGAGCAGGCTGAGGGTGTAGACCTTCTCGTTCACGACCGACTGATTCCACACCGTGAAGGCCGTGGCGGACACGATGGCCCCGGCGAGCGCCGCGAGCCGGCGCGGCCAGCGCGCCGGTACGAACGAGCGCAGCCAGCGCTCCCCCACCAGGAACCAGCAGCCGGCCGACACCGCGCTGGTGGCGGCGGCGAACAGATTGATCCGCTGCGCGTAGCCCTCGGCCCAGGGAATCAGGCCCCACACGTGCGCCATCAGTACGAACAGCGGATTCCCCGGCGGGTGCGGGATGCCGAGCGTATACGCCGCCGCGATGTATTCCGAGGTGTCCCAGAACTGCGTCGTGGGTGCGAGGGTGAGGATGTAGAGCAGCAGGGCGCCCGCGGCGACGCACGCCGCCATCACGTACGGCGGCGCCTCGACCTCCTGCAGGGGTACTGGTGGCCGCATCCCCCGCTCGGGGTACCTCACAGCGGACTGCATCGTTGACATAATGGGAATCGCTTAGTTGGCGCTCTTGGGGAGACCGTAAGTGGTGTTCGCGAGAATCGAATCGCGCAGCGCGATCGCGCGCGTCGCCAGCGCCGGCTCGCGCTCGCGCAGCGCGGCGGCAATCGTGTCATACACGAGCACGTACCCAAACAAACTGTTCTGCGACGGGGTGTCCACCCATCTGCGGGGCCTGGGCCGCGCCGATGCCTGGCCGCCGCGATACACCTCGAACGCGAGCCGCTGCAGGCGCGGCACGTTCACGTAGCCTCGGCCCTCCATCAGCCGCACACTGTCGTTCGCCACCACCGGCGCCGGCATCACGCGGCGCACCAGTCCCTCGTTCACGAGGTACGGCGTTAACCCCATCTGATCCGGTATGTTGGCCGTCGAGCTCGAGAAATAGATCGGACGCCGGCCCAGCTGATCCTTGATGATTTGCAATACCGCGAGGTCCGACCGGCCGAGGTAGGGTCGTCCCAGCACGCGCGGGTCGAGGGTCACCTGGATCGGCCCGATCGCCCCCGTCGCGGCCTGCTCGAGAAGGATATACGGGGGCAGTGTGTCCGCCGGCCCGTTGAGGTAATAGCGGCTCATCCACGTGGTGGCCGGTGCCGGCGCGCCGGGGAACGGGGCCGGGGGCCGGCGCTGCAGCTGCGCGAGATACCAGTTGGTATTCGCAAGCGACAACACCATGACGCTCACGTCGCGACGCCGCCCTTCGACTTCCTGGGCATGCCAAAGCGGGAACGTATCGTTGTCGCCCGTGGTGATGATCAGGGCGTACGGGTCGACCGAGGCGAGCACGTCGCGCGCGTAATCGCGGGCCACGGTCTCGCCGTCCCGCGGGGCCGAGAGCCGATTCCCGAGGAGCGGAATCAGCGCGATGATGAACACGAGCGAGGCGAGCTGCCAGCCGTACCGCGGGATGCGCGCGGCGAGTCCCGCGGCGATCGTCGCCAGCCCCATTCCTACCCACACCCCCCACGCCACGAACGAGGCCACGAAGAAGTAGTCGCGCTCGCGCACCTCATGGTCCAGGCCGGTGTAGGGTTGCGAGAACCCCCACTTGAAATTGAGATAGAACACGAGCGCCACGGTCAGCGTGAACACCAGTGCGCTCATGGCCAGCGCGGAGCGCCGGTCCGTTTTCCAGTGGCGCCACGCGCCCACGCCCCCAATTGCGAGGAACAGCAGGGCCAGAAGCTCTCGCCACACCTCACCCCAATCGCGACCGAACTGCCACGTGAAGTACTGCCAGTAGTTGCGATACTGTTGAACGATCAGCTCGAGTGAACGTCCCGGATTCTCCGCGCCGGGTCCCACCGCGTACATCGGATTCTCGAGCACCGACGGCTTGCCGAACTGTTCACGCATCAGCACGTCGCGCAGGTTCGTCCAGGTCCACGCGTCGCCCTGATTCAGATAGGGATCGAGCGCCGCGCGAATCGGAATGAACAGATTGACGCTCAGCCCGACGATCGCGACCAGCAGCGCCGCCACCAGCAGTCTGGGATTCAGCAATGTTCGAGCGTCCGTCCTCAGGACATACGCGAGCACCGCGGGAATCACCAGAATCCCCATCAGGTGATTCGTGGCGCTGAGCGCGATCAGATACACGATCACGAGAAACAGTTTGTCGCGCCGCGACTCGTCGGGTTGATCGGCCCAGCGCAGCGTCAACCACAGCACCAGCGCGATCGACAGCACGCTGAACGTGTAGACCTTCTCGTTCACCACCGACTGGTTCCACACCGTGAACATCGTGGCGCCCACGATGGCGCCCGCGGCGGCGGCGACGCGGCGCCAGGTGACCGGCGCCACGATCGTGCGCAGCCAGCGCTCGCCGATCAGAAACCACAGCCCTGCTGAGACCGCGCTGCTGAGCGCCGCCAGCAGATTGATGCGCCGGGCGTAGTCGGCGGCGAGCGGCAGCAGGCCCCACACGTGCGCGACAATGACAAAGAAGGGGTTCGCCGGCGGATGCGGGATCCCGAGCGCGTGGGCGGCCGGGATGTACTCCGACGCGTCCCAGAACGCCGTGGTCGGAGCCAGGGTGAGGATGTAGAGGATCAGCGCCCCGAGTGAGACGGTGGCCGCAGTGCCATACGGCGGGCGAGGGCGGGCGAAGGCGGGCGAGGGGGGGGGCGGTGCAACAGTCATGTGGGCGCGAAATCTAATGACGGAATTGCCGCATACCCGTCAGGATCATGGCAAGGTCATGCTCGTCCGCGGCCGCGATGACTTCGGCATCCTTCACCGACCCGCCCGGCTGGATGATCGCCGCGACACCCGCCGCCGCGGCTTCGTCGACGCCGTCCCGGAAGGGGAAGAACGCGTCGCTCGCGAGCACGGCGCCGCGCGGGTCGTGTCCCTGCTGCCGCGCCTTGTGGACCGCGAGAAACGACGAGTCCACGCGGCTCATCTGCCCGGCGCCAATCCCGATCGCCGCTTCATCCTTGACCAGGATGATGGCGTTGGACTTGATCGAGCCGGCGGCGGCCCACGCGAACCGCAGGTCGTTCCACTGCGCATCGGTCGGCGGCCGCCCGGTCGCCACCTGCCACGTCGACTCGTCGGCGACGGCACTGTAGCGAAACCGGTCTTGCACGAGGAAGCCGCCGCGCACCCGCTTGTAGTCGAGCGTGGGCTCATCCGCGAACTTGGGCAGTTCCACCACCCGCAGGTTCTTCTTCTCTTGAAATACCGCGAGCGCCGCGGCGTCGACGCGCGGCGCGACGACGACCTCGACGAACAGGTCGCGCATCGCTTCCGCCGCCGCGCGGTCCACCACGGTATTGAACGCGATCACGGAGCCGAAGGCCGAGGTGCGATCGGTGGCGAGCGCGCGCGTGTACGCGTCGGCGGCGTTGCGGCCCAGCGCGATCCCGCACGGCGTGGTGTGCTTGATGATGACGCAGGCAACCCGGGCGTCCTTGGTCTGCCATGGCGCGATCGCCGTCACGGCCGCGTCCACATCGAGCAGATTGTTGAACGACAGCTCCTTGCCGTGGAGCTGTTTCAGGTCCCGGATCCCCGGCTCGTCGGTCCCGTACAGCGCGGCGCGCTGGTGCGGGTTCTCCCCGTAGCGCAGCGACTGCTGTTGGTGGAGGATCTGGACGTTGGTGGAGGGGAGGGACTCCGAGGTGCGCGACAGATACGCCAGGATGGCCGCGTCATACGCCGCGGTATGAGCAAAGACCTTGGTTGCAAGGGCCTTGCGTCTATCCTCGCCAACCTCGCCGACCTTCAGATCCTCGATCACACTCGCATAATCATCGGGATCCACCACGACAATGACATGCGCGTGGTTTTTCGCTGCGGAGCGCAACATGGACGGGCCGCCGATGTCGATGTGCTCGATCGCCTGCGCGAAGGTGGTCTGGGGTCTCGCGACGGTTTCCCGGAACGGATAGAGGTTCACCGCGACGAGGTCGATCGGGGTGATGTCGTGCTGCCGCATCGCGGCGAGGTCGAGCGGATTGTCCCGGCGTCCCAACAGGCCGCCGTGTACCTTGGGGTGCAGCGTCTTCACCCGGCCTTCCATCATTTCCGGAAAACCCGTCACGTCCTCGATGCCGATGACCGGTACCTGCTCACGCCTGAGAGCCTCGGCGGTGCCGCCCGTGGAAACAATTTCCCATCCGAGCTCGACTAATTGGCGGGCGAACTCGACGATGCCCCGTTTATCCGATACCGACAGGAGCGCCCTCATGAGGCGGTCAAGAAACAACGGCGGCAGGCAAGAGGCAAGGCGGCGGTCAAACGGCAAGGCGGCGGTCGGGCGGTCAAATGGTCCTTGTGGCAGGAATTCGAGTCTGACCGAGCCGACGATCACCTCATCTTTGTTTCATGATGCCCTACGAACGACTCCACGCGTGGAAAGCCTGTGATGACTTGACAGTCGCGGTCTACAAAACCACTGAGCGATTTCCAAGGCACGAACTGTACGGACTAACGTCACAAGCTCGCAGAGCTGCCTTTAGTTCTGCGGCGAACATCGCTGAGGGCTCCGCGAAGCGCGGCCCACGAGAATTCCGCCGATACCTCGACATCAGCATCGGATCCCTGTCAGAAGTTGCATACGTGCTGCACGTCGCCAAGCGGCTGGATTACTTATCCGTCGAGGAATGGCAAGAGCTTGACCGGCTTCGTGCGGACGCAAGCAAACTTACTTGGCACCTATGCAAATCAATGAGTTGACCGGCGCCGTTGCCGTTTGACCGCCGGACCGCCGCCTTTGCTTCTTGACCGTCATAATCTCCGGGCGAGGTCCAAAACGACCCTGGGTAGAAGTCGATGCTCCGCTTCCAGAACCCGAGCCGCAAGCGTGTCAGGAGTGTCTCCAGGCAGCACCGGTACTCTTTCCTGCTCAATGATCGCGCCGCGGTCGAACTCCTCGTCCACGAAGTGGACCGTCGCGCCCGACTCTGTGGCGCCGCTCGCCAGCACCGCCTCGTGTACGTGATGGCCGTACATCCTAGGGCCCCCGAAATCGGGCAGCAGGGCGGGGTGGATGTTAATCATGCGGCCGCGAAACTGCTTGACCACGGCCGCCGGGACGAGTTTCAGATATCCCGCGAGGACAACGATCTGAATGTCATGCAGGGCACCGAGCAGCTCGGTCGCGTCGCCGGGTTGCTTCAGGACGACTGCCGGCACATTGCTGCGGCGGGCGCGGTCGAGCGCCCCGGCATCGGGGCGGTTCGAGATGACGCGCGCAATGCGGGCGATGGCAGAATCGTGAAGGGCGTCGAGGAGGGCCTGCAGGTTCGTGCCGCCGCCTGACACCAGCACGGCGACACGAACCGGCCGACCTGAAGATGTCACTGATTGCTACGATTGCACCGCGCTACCGACTTCGGCTTCGAGCCGTTGGTGACGCTCAACGAGAACGCCCCGGTGGCGTAGTGGTCGGCGGTGTTCACGACGATTTCGTACGAAGCGTTTTGCGGGAACGTCGCCGTCAGGCGCGCATGGCAGTTGCCGCCCGAGTCGTCGTCCTGGAAGTCGCGCCCGCCCGAGATCCCGGGCCCGCGCAGGAACAGATACGAATCGAACGCGTCCGACTCGAGGTCGATCGTGATCGTGCTGCCGGCGCGCCCCTGGATGGTCCAGGGCTGCGCGTAGGTGCTGTCGCGGGTGAGCAGCACATCCGACCGGCTGAGCGTCCCCTGCTGCGTCTGGCCGATCGTGATGGCGTGGGCCGCGCCCGCGGTGGCGGCCGTGGACCTGTTGGTGGCGCGCTGCGGCGGCTGGCAGTCGGCATTGCCGCCCGTTTCCTGCACGGGCTTGGCGCCCTGCGTGATCGACAGCGAAAACCCCCCGGTCTGTTTTTCGGGGTCCGACGTTGTGTTCACGAGAATCCGGTACGGCCCGCGGCTCGCGAACGAGCGCGAGATGCGCGACGAGCACCCCGGCCCGCCGTCGTCGTTGATGATGGAAGCGTCGAGGTCGTCACCGCGCACGATCAGCACCGGATCGAATGCGTCCGACGACAGGTCGATCGTGATCACCTGACCGGCCGGCGCCGTGAACTGGTAGAACTTGAAGTAGCTGCCGTCCGGGTAGAGCGAATCGTTGCTGGTCAGCGAGCCGTTGACGGTCTCGCCGACGCGAACCGTGGGAATGGCGCCGCCCTGCTTCGCGGCCATGCTCGCT